>ERZ779992.928-NODE-928-length-17910-cov-2.554299_pt1 | contig 17910 bp, 18 predicted proteins | sample MGYA00511934_ERZ779992 | MGnify/ENA primary metagenome ERZ779992 (study PRJEB29588, sample SAMEA2163248) | human gut metagenome | biome: human gut; feature: human-associated habitat; material: faeces | place: Denmark | collected 2008/2010 ...
TACACCGTTACTGGTGGCAATAGCATAGTACGAAGCGGCGTTCGTCCAGTAGTTTATCTAAAATCTGATGCCAAATTGTCTTATGATGCATCAAACGGATATACAATTAGCGAATAAATGATATAAACAAAAAACATATTATCTAGTGTGTAAATATAAAGCACACTAGATTTTTAATTTTAAATTGAGAGGAGTTAAGAAGAACATAATAAATGTAAAAAATAAAATATTAGATCTATAAATTTTATTCCCTTTCAGTATTGAAAAATTTTGTGTTAACATATATAATATAATAAGATTAATTTTTGAAAGGATTGAATATTAAATGAAAAATGAAAAAGGAATTGCCCTGATAGGCTTGGTTATAGTTGTTTTGTTAACAGCAGTTGCACTTTTTGCAGGGACAAATTATTTGAAAGAATATGTAAGTAATCAAAAAAACGAAGATATTAAAGCAAATATGCTTGCTATACAAACAGTTATTACTAATGTAAAAAACAAACATACAGTTGACGAAACAAACAATATCTTAGTAGGAACTAAACTAGATTTAGAAAATAATGAAACAGAATATACCATTTCTGATGAATTTAAAAATGTATTGCTAAGCCTTGAAAATGCTGAACTTTACATATTAAACACAGAAGAATTAAACAATCTTGGAGTTAAAAATATAGAAATTAATAATACTGCTTTTTATGTGGTGGATTATAATTCAGAAGAAATTTTATATTCACTAGGAGTAAATGGAGTATATAAACTATCTGAAATGTAGGAGAAAAAATGAAAGAGAAAGAAATCGAAAGATTAAATGTACTAAAAGAATTTGAAAATAAGTTATATAGTGAAGGCTTAAAATATATAGCCGGAATTGATGAAGCAGGGCGTGGACCTCTTGCAGGTCCTGTTGTTGTGGGAATTGCCATAATGAAGCCCGATTCTTTTATTGAAGGAGTTAATGATTCTAAAAAGATTTCAGAAAAGAAAAGAGAATTACTATATGAACAAATAACAAATGAAGCTATTGATTGGTCTGTTGGTATAGTAGATCAAAATGAAATTGATGAAATAAACATATTAAATGCAACAAAAAATGCTCTTCATATGGCAATAACAAACTTAAAAATTAAGCCAGATAGAATTTTAGTTGATGCATTAGAACACATAGATACATGTGGAATTCCATATACATCAATAATAAAAGGAGATGCTAAAGTATACAGCATATCTGCAGCATCAATAATTGCAAAGGTTACAAGGGATAGAATGATGAAAGAATATGATGAAATCTATCCAGAATACGGTTTTGCAGGGCACAAAGGATATGGCACAGCCAAACATATACAAGCAATTAAAACATATGGTCCATGTCCATTACATAGAAAAACATTTATTAAAAATTTTATATAATGGAGGGAAAGTTTATGAATATTCAAGAAATAATTGCAAAAAAAAGAGATAACGAAGTATTAACAAAGGAGGAAATACATTACTTTATAACAGAATATGTAGCAGGAAATGTTACAGATTACCAAGCAGCAGCACTTGTTATGGCAATATATATAAATGGTATGACAAAAGAAGAAACAACAAATTTAACAATAGAAATGGCACATTCAGGAGAGATATTAGATTTATCTGTTTTTGGAAAAACAGTTGTAGATAAGCATTCAACAGGTGGTGTAGGAGATAAAATTACAATAGTGTTAATGCCAATTATAGCATCACTTGGAATTCCAGTTGCAAAAATGTCTGGTAGAGGACTAGGCTTTACAGGTGGAACAATAGATAAACTAGAATCAATTCTAGGTTATAATACATCAGTAGAAATTGATAAATTTATAGAAAATGTTAAAGAAACAGGAATAAGCGTAATTGGGCAAACAGCAAACCTAGCACCAGCTGATAAAAAGCTATATGCACTAAGAGATGCAATTGCTTGTGTTGGAAGCATGCCACTTATTGCATCAAGTATTATGAGCAAAAAAATAGCAGCAGGTGCACAAAAAATAGTTTTAGATGTAACAGTTGGAAGCGGAGCATTTATGAAAACAAAAGAAGATGCTATAAAAATTTCAAGAATAATGAAAGACATAGGAACACTAGCAAACAGAGAAACAATATGTGTTCTTACAAACATGGACGAACCAGTTGGCCATGCAGTTGGAAATACATTGGAAATATTAGAAACAATAAAATGCTTAAAAGGTGAAATGCCAGAGGATATAAAAGAAATAATACTAGGAATTGGTGCACAAATAATTAAACTTGCAGGAGAAGGAGATAACCTAGAAGAAAATAAACAAAAAATCTTAGGAAACATAAACAATGGAAAGGCATATAATAAGTTCTTAGATTTAATAAGAATTCAAGGCGGAGATACAAGCTACATAGAAAACACAGAAAAATTTGAAAAAGCAAAATATATCATACCAGTATATGCAGAAAATGATGGCTTTGTAGATAAATTAAATGCAGAAGAAGTAGGCGTAACATCAGTACATTTAGGAGCAGGAAGAGTTAAAAAAGAAGATGATATAGACCATGCAGTTGGAATTTGGTTAGAAAAGAAGATTGGAGACAAAGTTTCAAAAGGAGATGTTTTAGCATATATTCATGCAAATGATGAAACAAAAGGAAATGAAGCTGTTCAAGAGTTAAAACAAGCATATAAAATCACACCAGAACCAATTAAAATGGAAAATTACATATTAGATATAATTTAAGAAGGGATAATATAAATGAACTTAGTAGAAGGACTAAACAATAAACAAAAAGAAGCGGTATTAGAAACCGAAGGACCATGCTTAGTAATAGCAGGAGCAGGAAGTGGAAAAACAAAAGTATTAACACATAAAATTGCATATTTAATAGAAGAAAAAGGAATAAAACCATGGAACATACTTGCAATAACCTTTACAAATAAGGCAGCAAGCGAGATGAAAGAAAGAATAACAAATTTAATTGGAGAATCATCAAACGATATGTGGATGGGAACATTCCACTCAATATGTGTTAGAATTCTTAGAAAATATATAGATAGAATAGGCTACAATTCAGACTTTGTAATATTCGATTCATCAGACCAAAAAACATTAGTAAAGCAATGTATAAAAGCATTAAACTTAGATGATAAAATATTTACAGATAGGAGTGTATTATCAGAAATAAGTAATAGCAAAAACGAAATGTTAACACCAGTTCAATATGAATTAAGAACAAATGGTGAACTAAGAAAAGAAAAAATAGCAAAAGTATATGAGCTTTATCAAAGAAAACTTAAGGAAAACAATGCTTTAGACTTTGATGATATTATAAATTTAACTATTCAAATATTAACAGAAAACCCAGATGTACTAGAATATTACTCAGAAAAATTTAAATATGTTCTAGTAGATGAGTACCAAGATACAAATAAAGCACAATTTACACTAGTAACTTTACTTTCTGGAAGATATGGAAACATTACAGTTGTAGGAGATAACGACCAAGGAATATATTCATTTAGAGGGGCAGATATAACAAATATTTTAAACTTTGAAAAAGACTTCCCAGGAACAAAAATAATAAAGTTAGAGCAAAATTATAGGTCAACAAAATCAATATTAGATGCAGCAAATGCAGTAATAAAGCATAACGAGAAGAAATATGAAAAAAACTTATGGACAGAACAAGAAGGTGGAAAACTACCAACCGTTGCAAGACTAGATAATGAATATGAAGAAGCAAACTTCATAGTAGAACAAATAAACAGACTAAAAAGAGAAGAATATTATAAATATTCAGATTTTACAGTTCTATATAGAATGAACGCACAATCACGTAGTATAGAAGATATTTTCAGAAGAGAAAACATTCCATATAAAATGATAGGAGGTCTAAAATTCTACGAAAGAAAAGAAATAAAAGATGCAATAGCATATTTAAGATTAATACATAACCAAGCAGATAATTTAAGCCTTCAAAGAGTTATAAATGAGCCAAAACGTGGAATAGGCCAAACAAGCATGGAAAAAATAGAGGCAATTGCAGAAGCAAATAATATATCAATGTATGCAGTTATAAAAAATGCAGAAAAATATGGGCTAAATAAAGTATACTTAAATTCAAGAGAATTTATAAATACAATAGAAGAATTATCAAGCAAAAAAGATGAAACACTAATATCAGAATTATTAAAAGAAGTATTAAACAAAACAGGATATACAAAAGCACTAGAGCTAGAAAATACAGCACAAGCAGAAAGTAGAATAGAAAACTTAAACGAATTCCTAACAGTTGCAATGGAATTCGAAGAAGAAAACGCAGAAAATTCATTAGCAGAATTCCTAGAAAGCATCACATTATCTAGTGATATAGATGGAATGGAAGATGCAGAAGACTCTGTAACACTTATGACACTACATAGTGCTAAAGGACTAGAATTTCCAGTAGTATTCCTAATTGGAATGGAAGAAGGTTTATTCCCAAGCTATAGATCAATTGGTGAACAAAGAGAACTTGAAGAAGAAAGACGTTTATGTTATGTAGGAATAACAAGAGCAAAAGAATATTTATTCCTAACATGTGCAAAACAAAGAACAATATTTGGTTCAACAACATGTAATAAAATATCTAGATTTATAGAAGAGATACCAACAGAATTACTAGAAGGAGCAGATGAATTAACTAAACCAAAAGCAGTAAGAGAAGATCAAGAATGGACATATGGAAACAAAAACAACAAAGTTACAAACTATGTTATAACAGGAAGTAGCTTAAACAAACCAAAAACAAACTTTGCATTTAGAACAGCAGAAAGCTTCCTAAATAATATCTCTGCAAAACCAGTAGGAGTGGATTTATCACAATACAAAACAGGACAAACAATATATCACAAAAAATTTGGAGAAGGAATAATTACAGAAATTGCAACAGAAGGAGATGACTTAAAACTAGATATATCATTTGAAAAAGTAGGACATAAAAGACTAATGGCAAAATATGCAGGACTTGAAATTAGAAATTAAAATTCAAAAACCTTAAAGCAAATATGCTTTAAGGTTTTTTGAATAAAAAAATTTTTTTTGAGAATAATAGACATATAAATTTTAAAAGGAAGGAAGAGAAAAATGGCAAATTTAAGTCAAGTAGAATTACAAAATTTACGTCACTTAATTGGGGCACACGACACATCATACCAAAAATTAAACACATATGCATCACAATGTGTAGACCCACAAATTAAGCAAATGTTTACAAAAGCAGCACAAGATAGTTTAAATACTAAACAAAAATTATTAACATTTTTAAATTAGGAGGTTATTATGGAAGAAAAGTACATGGTTAACGACATATTAGAAAGCACAAAGGCAAGTTTAACAACATACCAAGGTGTAATTTCAGAAGCAGAAAACATGCAACTAAGACAAACAATACAACAAATAAGAAATAATGATGAAACATTTCAATATGAATTATTCAAAGTTGCAGAACTTAAAGGATACTATACACCAGCAGGTCAAGCTCCTCAAACAGAGGTAGATAAAGTAAAAAACGAAGTTTCCAAATAAAAAAGTGGGCTTTTGCCCACTAAGGAAACAAGAGTAAAAACGAGAAAAAATAAGAAAAAGTAAGAATATGGACGAGATACGTTAAATAGAATAGATATATGAGGGTATATAAAATTTGCCAAGAAAGGCAAAAACAGGTAAAATAAAATAGATTGGAAATGAATAAAAGAGGTGTTCAAAATTTTAAAAAATATTAAAAACCTATTCGTACACATAAGAAGTTCAATAAAACTAATACTTATAGTACTAATATCAGGAATATTAATAACAGGAATAATATCAATCTTTTATAAACCTACATATGCAGTAACAATAAACGGAGAAGCAGTAGGGTATACTGATGATAAAAACGGATTACAAAAGAAAATAAATGAATATATGCAAGGTAAAGAGGAAGAAAACATAGCTTTTATAGATATTGAAACATTACCAGAATATTCATTATGTTTTGTTAAAAGAAATAACATAAGCAATAGTGAAGAAATATTTAATAAAATAGCAAGCTCAGGAACAACATATTATGAATATTATGCAATAACATTAAAAGATGAAGAAAAATACTATGTTGCTACAAAAACTGAAGCAGAAGATGCTATAAAAACATTAAAAGATAAAGATAGTACAAATATAGATGATATAGGTTATACACAAAAATATGGTACAGAAGAACAAAGCTATACAGACCAAGCAACAATAGTTGCAGGTTTATATAAGAAGAGAATAGTAAATACAACACCATACTTTAGTGGAACAATTACAACAGCAAAATTAGACTTAGGAATTTCATTAATAAAACCAATAGCATCTGGATACACAATCACTTCCAGATTTGGTCAAAGAAGTAGTGGAACACATACAGGTCTTGATATTGCAGCACCAATGGGAACAAATATCCATGCAGCAGCATCTGGTACAGTTGTAACATCTGGTTGGTCAGATTATGGTTATGGATACCACGTAGTTATATCACACGGAAATGGAGTATATACATTATACGGACACTGCAGTCGACTATATGCAAATGTAGGAGATGTAGTAAACCAAGGTGATACAATTGCAGCAGTCGGTTCAACAGGTAACTCAACAGGACCACACTTACACTTAGAAATAAGAGTAAACGGACAAAAATTAAATCCACAATATTATTTATATTAAAAAATAAAGGGTAATTTTGAAAATTACCCTTTTTCGCTATTTAAAATATTTCAAACAAGTGGCAATAGCATTTTTAGAAATGATTACTTTACCATATTCTTTTAGTTTTCTTTCAAGCAATTCCTCATTTTTAACTCTAGAACTAAACTCAGAAATTGTATATGAAAAGCTTTTTAAATCTGTTACATTTAATCTTAAATTGCTTAAAATTAAATAGTAAGTACCTTTGTATAAAACAAGAGAAGAATTTTTAAGTTTATCAATGAATTTATTTAAATTGCTTGTTTGTATGTAATTGCAAAATTCGCAGAATTCATCAAAAGTATTAAAAGAATAAATTGATAATGCTTTGTTTGGAGTGGTTGTATATCTTTTAACTTTAGGCTTGTTTTCTTTTAGCTTTTGTGAACCCTCAGGTTTTGTACGAGTTATAGTAAATATAAAATTGCCATCAGATGATGCCAAAGCTTCTATTAATAATTTATAATTATGTGTTTTAAAACCAACCTCTGCTTCTGCCTTAGTTAGTAAATCTAAGAACAAGTCTTGAGACTCTAACGAATTAGACATAAAATCATGTAAATCTATGTTCTTTTCTCTTAAATCTTCTATTCCTAAAAAAATTCTAATTTTGTTCTCATTCAATTTTTCAATACGCATTAAAAATACCTCCAACTGTTTTGATAATATAATTATATCACTATATAATACAAAAAGAAATGATAAATTTCTGGAAAAAAACTATAAATAATTACATTATATATTGTATTAAAAAATAATAGAAATGTGATTTTTAGATTATATCACAGTTTTATAAAAAAATAAATGTATATCACAAAAGAACTTGCAAATTAAATTATTTTATTATAAAATAAAACCAAAGTTTTAAGAGATAAACTAAGGAGAACGTAATAAATGGAAATAATAAATTTAGAAAGCGAAATTACACCCGAAAAATTTGAACAAGTAGAAAAATTAATAAACATTGCCAAAGAAATGATGTCAAATTTTATAACAGATAAATTAGGAAAAAACTTGGAAGATGTAACTAAAGTGTTAGACAGCACGAAAGTTTATTTAGATGGTAATAGCATAAAAGGTGATACACTTGCGAGATATGAAGTTCCAACTCAAAATATTAGATTAGGAAGTAGTATATGGAACATAAATACAAATAAAGAAAAAGTTGGAGCCTTAACTACTATAATACACGAGTTTCAGCATAAATTTTCAAATGAAATTGCCAAGGGAGAAAGATCTAAAGCTTTAGATGAAGGGTTTTCTGATGTGTTTGCAGATGAATGTGTAAACTATTTTCTACAAAAACATCCAGAAGAATTAAAAGAGATTGGAATAGAAAAAGTACCAAAAACAAATATATCATCTACTGATTATGTAGGGGAAAATGAATTTGCAAGAATGATATTAGAAGCAATAAGGGCAAAAAACGGAAGACATTATGAAGCTGAAGCTGAATACACTTTTGGAGAAAAAAGCAAGTTTTTAGATATTGTTCGAGAAACATTAGGAGAAGAAGTAGTCCAAATTATTCAAGAACAACAAGAAAAAGTAACAGATAATAAACAGCTCGGGGAAGCGTATAATAAATATACATTTAATAGTAGATTAGAAGAATTAATAAAAGGAATTCAATTTGAGTATGATAATGGTAAAGATATAGAAAAAAGAAAAGATGGAACAGTAAATATTTTCTTGTTTAGACAAACTGTTACACAAAAAATTGCTAAACTTCAAAAGATTGAAAAAGGCTTATTAAGCAAAGGAATAGACATTTTCAATATGAAGCCACAAGATATGGAAACATTTAAAAAGATAGCACCAAATGTATATAACATAAGAGAAGAAGACAGAATAAGAATTTTACAAGGGTATTGTAAAAATTGCAAAAACGCAGAAGATGTAAAAGTATTAATAGATTCTGGTGGATTTGGTCGTAGCCTAGAAGCTATAAGTACTTTGGTAGATTCAAAATCATTAAACACACATGACTTATTGGAATTAATTAGAGTAGGCGCTATGGAAGACAGAATTGCATTTTTAGAAAAACCATTTTTAGATGACAAACAAATGCAAGAGCTAATAAACCAAATTCATTCAATAGATATTAATAAATATTCTGAAAATGAAATAGATACTATCTTAAAAATCGCTATAAAAAATGATAAACCAAATCAAAATTTATTGCAAGTTCTAGAAGAAATTGAACAATCAGGAAAAGACGAAAGTCAAAAAACAAATGACAGAAAAATGCAAATAATGCTTGCAAAAATTGAAGCAGACAAAGAACCAAAAGGTAAGAAGATAGCAGAACTATTAAATGTGTATTTCCAAACTTCAAATAAACTAACCGAGGAATCAGAACTACCATATTTTATATATAATAAAATCAGCAGATATTTAGAAAATGAAGCAAAAGATGATCCAAAGGGTCTTAACGCAGTGCTAGGAGAATTAAAGGTAATGGAAAAAAGACTTGAGCTAGATAAAGACTTAAGTCAAACCTTTGGGGCATCAATGCATGAGCTTATTAAAACTAAAGTATTTGATTTGTTGCAAGAGGATTTAGGCAAAATATCAAATTTAATAGATACAAAGGAAGTTCAAATTACTGATATAAAAAGTATTCAAAGTAGAAACATTGAAATTCAAAAACTAGATGAAATAATAAGCATCCCAGATAACAATAGTTCCAGCTTAATACAAACATTAGTAAAATATAATAAAGATACAAAGTTAATAAATTTATTTGGTGATAATGTAATAGAACAATGCTTAAAAAATAGAATTTGTAAAGCAACGGAAGAAAGCTATTCAAAGCTAGACGTGGAAGATAGAAAAAAATTCTTGGGTGTATTAACTCAAATACTAGGAAAAGACACATCAGAATTAGATAGCATAGATAGTATAGTAAACTTATATCAAAATATAATGCGGAAATGATGCACAAGAAAATAAAAAAGAAGAAGACCCTGCAAACAAGCAATTTGCAAATAAGATACTGCAAATTGTTCAAGAAAGAACAGATCCAATACAAGATTTAACTAGCATGTATAGAAAAAAAATTCCAAAAGAAATGAAGTTTTTATATGATGAAACATTGAAAAAATTAGAAGTAATGATTAACAATAATGAAACTGAAAACTTTTCACAAAAGTCAATAAGGGAATTAATTCTTCTAGCACCACATAATAAAGAAATACAAGAATTATCAAGTAAAGTGTTATCAAAGCAGTTTAAAGGAATGACCACAGAACACTTCTTAGAAGATTTAGCAGATACAAGAGAAGCAGAACCTATAAAAAGAATTCTAAGTGGATATGAAACTCCAGATCCAGAAGACCAAGAGAAAATGCAGGCATGGTTAAAAACAAGAACAATGGCATATTTAGAAAGTATAGGAAAAGTTGATGATAAATTACAACAAGATTTATTAATGCGTTTAGAAAAGCAATATTTAGAAGAAAATGTAATACTTCCTTGCCCACAATATGTTAGATATAATGATTTAGATAATAATGAAAACTATGTTATTGTATCAAATAATAGAAATGGATTCAAAGCATTAGATAAATCAACAGACACAGAATATGAAGAAAATATTATTAAACAGCAAAACAAAGGGAAAAAAGGCTTAAGAGCACTATTTAAAAGCAAGAAAAATAAGGAATTAATAACAAACATGGCAGTTTTAAACGAAGAAGGAGATGTAATTCAAGCTTTAAATAGATATGAAACGGGAAGATTGGAACTAGTAACAATAAGAAGAAATAATGCTAAGATGAAAGTTGTTAATAAAGCGGATATAGAACCACAAGACATTGGAAATAATGGAGCTATAAAAGAATATGATAAAAGCTTTGTTCCTAAAATTGACCTAAAACAACAAACAAAAGTTAAAATACCTGTAAAAGAACAAAATGTACAAAACAATGAATATGATAGGTAATAATATATAAGTAAAAGCCAAGGAAATTAACAAAATTTGCCATATGTACAAACAATATGGTATAATATAACTATACATAAAGAAAACTCTGCTTATTTAAAAACTTTGAAGATTTTATAAATAAAGGGGGAGTACTTATGAGTAAGAAGAAAATGGTTTTATTAATAGTTATATTATTGTTAGCAATGGTCTTGCTATTTATGGCAAATACTTTTAGAAAATTTATGATAGTTAAAGATTTGCAAAACAAGATTGCAATGAAAGCTCAAGACCCAAACTTTTACAGAAAAGCAGTTACAACAGGGGAAAACAGTGAAATTGTAACAGAAGGTTATAGAAAAGGGGATAAAAAATTCGTAACTATAAAAAGAACTATGAATGGGGAAGAACTCAAAGTTTCATTATATGATAATGGAACAACAATAAATGTATATACTGAAACATCAGATAAAAAAACAGTTAAACCAAACGGAAGTAGTGAATTAATATTTGATTTAGCTAATAGGTTAGAAACATTTAACGATTGGCATACTTTTATAAACTGTATAAAAGCTAAAATTTCAACAACAACATATGATGGTAAAGAGTGCTATATAATAAAAAACTTTGAAGAACCTAACATGAATGAAGAAACCGAACTTTACATAGAAAAAGAAACAGGTCTATGTTTAAAATCAACCATTATGAACCAAACATCAGTAATGGAATATGAGTTTGATAATGTAACAGACAAAATATTTACAGAACCAGATATGAGTTTATATGAACTAGTAGCAGAATAGAAAACAATAAAAAACAAATTGCAAAATCAAATTTGCAATTTGTTTTTTTTATTGAAAATTGGGTATACATCTTGAAAAAAAAGCCATTTGCATATATAATATTTAGGTAAAAACAAACTTAAGGAGGAATTTTTATGGCAACAAGAGAAAAAAATATATGGATACTGTTAGTCTTTTTATTAGCAGGACTAGTTATTGGGGGTTTACTTGGAGAACTCGCTTCTAAGGTGGATTTCTTGTGGTGGCTTTCTTATGGGGAGAGCTTTGGGCTTACAACACCAATCGAACTAGATTTGCATGTAATGACAATTACATTTGGACTATGGTTTAAGATGAATGTAGCAAGTATTATAGGAATGGCGATAGCAATATTTGTTTATAGAAAAGTGTAGATTAAAAATAAAGGGTAAGGAAGGATTTTTATATGAAAATTAAAGAATTACCCTTAACAGAAAGACCCTATGAAAAATTGGAAATTTATGGGGCGGAAAGTTTATCAAATGCCGAATTATTGGCAATAATAATTAAGACAGGTACAAAGGAACAATCGGCTGTTTCAATAGCTCAAAATATTTTAAAATTAAATGAACAGGCAGAGCAAGAAAACTTAAGATTTTTACAGGAAATAGCTTTAGAAGAATTTATGAAAATTAAGGGGATTGGTAAAGTTAAAGCAATTCAGCTTAAAGCAATTTGTGAGCTTACAAAAAGAATTGCAAGACCAATTAATCAAAAGAAACCTATTATAAAAACACCAAAGGACGTTGCAGATATGCTAATACCAGAGCTTAGATATGAAAAACAAGAAAAGGTTAAGGTATTAATACTAAACAGCAAAAATAAAGTTTTAAAAACATATGATGTTTCATTTGGAGGTTCAAATTTTGCATACATAGAGCCAAAAGATGTTTTGGCTGAAGCGATAAAAATGCAAGCACCAAAAATTATTTTAGTACATAATCATCCAAGTGGAGATGCAAAGCCAAGCAAAGGAGATTATAAAGTTACGGATAGAATATATGAAGCGGCACAATTAATGGGAATACAACTTTTAGACCATATAATAATTGGAGATGGATTATATCAAAGTTTACTGTTAGAAAGAAAATAATCTCTTGTTTTTTGAAAGGAATGGATATAAATGAAAATGTTTAGCCTTAAGGGAAAAGATATAGGAATTGACCTAGGAACAGCAAATACTTTAGTAATTTTAAAAGGAAAAGGTATTGTTTTAAACGAGCCATCAGTTGTAGCAATTGATAAAAAAACAGAAGAAATTATTGCAACAGGTTATGAGGCAAAGGAAATGCTTGGAAGAACACCATCTGAAATAGATGCAATAAGGCCACTCAAAGATGGCGTTATAGCAGACTTTACTGCAACACAATTAATGCTTAAAAATTTAGTAGCAAAGGTTTGCCAAAGATATAATGCAGGAAGACCAAGAGTTGTTGTAGGTGTACCTTCAGGTATTACAGAAGTTGAAGAAAGAGCAGTTCAAGAATCTGTTATAAGAGCGGGAGCAAAAGAAGTTTTCTTAATTGAAGAGCCAATGGCTGCTGCAATTGGTGCAGGACTTGATGTAGCAGAACCTACTGGTAATATAATTGTAGATATAGGTGGTGGAACAACTGAGGTGGCTGTTATTTCTCTTGGAGGAATAGTTGTTAGCAATTCCCTAAGAACAGCAGGAGACGAGCTAGATGAAGATATTATAATTTATGTAAAAAAAGAGCTAGGACTAGCAATAGGTCAAACAACAGCCGAGGAAATAAAAATTGGAATTGGTTCAGCTTTGCCACTTATGACAGAACTTAGCATGGAAATTAAAGGAAGAGATTTACAAACAGGTTACCCAAGAACAGTAATAGTAAAATCTTCACAAATAGAAGAAGCAATGAGAAACTCAATTGCAGAAATTGTAGATGTAATAAAAATAACACTAGAAAAAACGCCACCAGAGCTTGCAGCAGATATAGTTGAAAAAGGTGTTGTACTATCTGGTGGGGGAGCTTTAATTAGAAACTTAGATAAATTAATAAGCCAAAAAATAGAAATGCCAGTTTATGTGGCAGAAGACCCTTTAGAATGTGTAGTAAAGGGAACAGGAAAAACATTAGCAGACTTAGAAAAACTAAAAGATGTATTAATAAACGCAAGAAAGAGAAGATAATTTAAAATCCTAAAAATGTTCGGGAGGATAATATGCAAAAAAAACATAGCGGAGCTATAGGTATTATAATAACAATTGTTCTTCTAACAGTTCTTGTTATTATAACAAATATTGATACCTCAAATTTCTCATTTCTTGAAGGTATTGCACAAAAGCTAGTAATGCCAGTTCAAAATGGTTTAACATACCTAAAGAATAAAATTGCAGGTAATAATACATTTTTTGAAGATATAAATAACTTAAAGACTGAAAATGAAAACTTGAAAAAGCAAAATGAAGAATTAAATAAAAGCTTAAGTGAACTTGGAATAATAAAAGCAGAAAATAAGACATTAAGAGAATATGCTAATTTATCAGATGAATATACGAAATACACAACTGTGCCTGCATATATCATTGATAGAGATTGGGAAAATTTAAACAGCACAATAGTAATAAATGTAGGAAAAAGAGAAGGCGTAGAAGCAAATATGCCAGTAGTCTCAGCAGATGGTGTTGTTGGCTATCTAGCACAGAAACAACAGCAAAGGTGCAACCAATAATAGATCCATCAAGTAGCATAAGTGGAATAATGAGTATATCAAGAGATAATCTAATAGTAAAAGGGGAACTTGGAAAAAGCAATGAACTTAAAGCAACATATATAAGTGCGGATGCAGATTTAGTATTAAATGATGATGTTGAAACATCTGGTATTGGTGGAATATATCCAAAAGGACTAAAAATTGGGAAATTATTAGAAATTGTAGAAGCAGAAAATGTAACAGAAAAATATGCGATAATAAAGCCAGCAGTGGACTTTTCAAAAATAGAAACAGTGCTTGTAATAATTAAATGAGAGGATTTGATAAGATGGAAAATGATATCTATGTAACACCACTTAGTGGTAGATATGCAAGTAAGGAAATGAGTAGCCTTTGGTCAAACAGCACAAAATATTCAACATGGAGAAAGCTATGGGTTGCCTTAGCAGAAACAGAAAAAGAGCTTGGGTTAGATATTACAGATGAACAAATAAATGAAATGAAAGCAAATGTAAATAACATAGATTTTGATGTAGTTGCTAAAAGAGAAAAAGAATGTAGACATGATGTAATGGCACACATATATGAATTTGGTGAAAAATGCCCAAAAGCAAAACCAATAATTCACTTAGGAGCAACATCTTGCTATGTTACAGATAACACAGATATAATTATGATGAGACAAGGTTTAGAGTTAATAAAGCAAAAACTTGTAAAAGTTATAAGTAACCTTGCAAAATTTGCAGATAAATACAAAGCTGTACCATGTCTCGGATATACACATTTTCAACCAGCACAATTAACAACAGTTGGAAAAAGAGCAACACTTTGGTTACAAGATTTACTAGAAGATTTAACAGAATTAGAATTTGTGGAGAAAAACCTAAAACTACTTGGTTCTAAAGGAACAACAGGAACAAGCGAAAGTTTTATGAAACTATTTAAAGATGAAGAAAAAGTAAAACAAATAGATGGAAAAATTGCAGAAAAAATGGGCTTTGAAAAAACTTTTACAGTATCACGGACAAACATATACAAGAAAGGTAGATTCTAGAGTATTAAACTGCTTAGCAGGAATAGCAGAAAGCTGTTCGAAATTTGCAAATGATATGAGACTTTTGCAACATGAAAAAGAACTTGAAGAACCATTTGAAAGCAAGCAAATAGGCTCATCAGCAATGGCATATAAAAGAAACCCAATGAGGAGTGAAAGAATTAATTCACTTTCAAGACATGTAATAGCATTAAGCAATGATACAAAAATAACAACAGCAACACAATGGCTAGAAAGAACACTAGATGATTCAGCAAATAAGAGAATATGTGTACCAGAAAGTTTCCTAGCGGTTGATGGAATATTAAAAATATATGGTAATATTACAGAAGGAATAGTTGTTTACGAAAATAGAATAAGAGCAAATATAATGGAAGAACTTCCATTTATGGGAACAGAGGAGATACTTATGAATGCTGTATTAAAAGGTGGAGATAGACAAGAATTACATGAGAAAATAAGAGTTCACTCAATGGCAGCAGGAAAGCAAGTAAAAGAGTTTGGCAAACCAAATGATTTAGTTGAGAGAATTGCAGAAGACCAAAGCTTTGGACTAAGTAAAGACGAGATAATTAAGATATTAAATCCAGAGAACTTGTGTGGAAGAGCAAAAAATCAAGTAACAGATTTTTTAGAAGCAGAAGTAAAACCTGTTTTAAAAAAATATGCAGAATTAATAAAAGACGTAAATGTAGTATTAGAAGTATAATAAAAAACAAGCGATTTCGCTTGTTTTTTTATATCATTTCATCTCTTTCAAGTGAAAACTTTGCACCTTTTTCTACAGCAGTTTTTGAAGAAGTGCTTCCCCTTTTGTGGTTTCTAGAATGTAGTTCTGGAGCTACTTCAGGTTCAACATCTGGCTCTAAATCTGTTTCATTATTAGGAGCAGTTTGCTCATCAAAATCTTCTTCCTGCTTTGACTCAGAATTTATTTCAATCTCATGGCTCTTTTCCGGTTCTAAAACAGGAACTTCCTCAATTTCAACTTCTTCTTCAGGATTAACATCCGGTGTAACTTCAGCTTCAGATTTTTCCTCAGATTTAACATCAGGAACAACTTCAGTTTCAGTTTCTTCTTCAGGTTTAATGTCAGGCTCAATTTCTGCTTTGAATTCTTGTTCAGGCTTAACATCAGGTGTAACTTCAGTTTCAGCTACTTCCTCAGGTTTAACATCAGGAACAACTTCTGTTTCAGTTTCTTCCTCAGGTTTAATGTCAGGCTTGATTTCTGTTTCAACATCATCCTTAGACTCAGCTACATCATTTATGTTTTCATCAACATGAATAGTTACTTCTGTTTCACCATTTTTTTCAGGTTCTAAGTGAATTAACTCATAAGCTGTTAATTTACTTTCTGGAAATTTTTCCATAAAGAGTTCAAGTTTTGGTTCAATTTTAGCTCGTTTTATAGCCTTTGCTTTTGTAACATTTTCATTAATGATATTTAATCTATATCTATCTTCAGGTGTTAATTCTTGCTCTGTTGAAAGCATACCTAAAAGCTGAATAACAACTTCCTTTTTAGTGTCATCAATAGAATTATATTCGCTTAAAGATAATAATCCATTAGCATCGGTATCCATTTTAGGCATTTTGTATTTTGTACCAACTGGTGGTAAATCATAAGCAAACTTAGACATAAGGCTTGTTACAATTGCACCTTTTGCGTCATCATCTAAAAGGTTAATGTATTTACTATATTTGCAAGTCCAATTGAATAAACCATTAACGTCTCCTGCATTTTTATCGGCAATTTTAAAGAAATCATGTAAAGCATCTTGTACTATAAGTGGAGTACTTACAGGGTCAATAGTTATAACTTGACCATTATTTAAATCTAATTCTGTAATACTACTAAAATTATCAGCTAGGAATTTAGCATCTAACGCATTAGATAATTTACTATCCACGTTTGCTTTAAAATCATCATTAAAATCTTGAGTTGGGTATAATTTTTGCCATTCTTCAATAGTAGATTTGAACTCAGCTTCATCTTTGAACTTTTCAGGATGCTCAACAATAGAAGAAAGTTCCTTATAAGCAAGGCTAGAATCAAACTTTTCTAAAATCCTAGTTCTATTAGATTTACTAAGCAACTGCCCAACTACGTGAGGGTATTTTTCCTTTAGAAAATTTAATGGATATTCCTTATATAAATTTTCCAAGTCTTTATCTAACTGTTTAGGGTCTTTATGTTTTTCAGCTTTGTCCAGCACATCACGAAGCTTTTCTAAACCTTTTGCAGGGTCTTTTTTAGATAATGCCTCAAACACAGCAAAATCCTTTAAAACAGTTTCAATAAATTCTTTGCTAAGCATATATTTAATTTTTCTTTTTAATTCATCACTAAACAAATCTATAGGATAACGCTTTTTCCACTCAGCAAGGTCTGATTGAAACCTAGCATAATCTTTTGTGGTTTGAGCATTAGAAAATATTTCACAAAGTAAAAAGTATGCTTCTAATTCATCAAAATCTCTTAGTTTGTTTTTTGCTTCATCTGTTAGTTTGTCTATTTCAACAACACTATCGCTCATAGTTACCTCCATAAATTTCCAACTAGTACTATTATATCACGTTATTTTGCAGTAAACAATTGATTTTGCGAAATTTTAATGATAAAATGTTAGTATTCAGGAAATTCTTTAAAAGTTCGCCAAATCTCGCCTTGAGCTTTTGGTATTTATTTAAAATCGAACC
>ERZ779992.952-NODE-952-length-17574-cov-1.861978_pt1 | contig 17574 bp, 10 predicted proteins | sample MGYA00511934_ERZ779992 | MGnify/ENA primary metagenome ERZ779992 (study PRJEB29588, sample SAMEA2163248) | human gut metagenome | biome: human gut; feature: human-associated habitat; material: faeces | place: Denmark | collected 2008/2010 ...
AAAAGGCGAATACATGGGGACGTATGCAGTCTGTTTATCGTCTCGATTTCAGCGATTTTAAAACAGAGGGAACTTATGTGTTAAGAGTAGGGGAAACTATGTCTCCTCGGTTTGTCATAGGTAATCGGATATATGATGAAACCGCCGATTTCATCTTGCGGTATATGCGACAGCAACGTTGCGGTTTTAATCCGTTCGAACGGGACAGTTGCCATATTCACGATGGATATATCGTTTATCACCCGACGAGAAATGGCGAACGAATCGACGTTCGGGGTGGTTGGCATGATGCGAGCGACCAGTTACAATATGTCACCACATCGGCTAATGCTACCTATCAAATGATGTTTGCCTATTTGAAAAATCCGGAGGTCTATGGAGATGCGTATGATGCATACGGTTTACCCGGAGCAAACGGCATTCCCGATATTGTCGATGAGATTAAATGGGGGTTGGATTGGCTTAATCGTATGAATCCCTCGAAAGGCGAAATGTACAATCAAATTGCCGACGACCGAGATCACAAAGGCTTTAAGTTACCCTCGCAAGACCATATAGATTATGGTTGGGGGAAAGGTACGGGACGTCCTGTTTATTATTGTTCGGGAAAGCCTCAGGTGCGAGGCGAGTTCTCCAATGCAACGACTGGTGTTGCCAGTACGGCTGGAAAATATGCATCTTGCTTCGCATTGGGAGCCGAGATATTGAAAGATTTTTATCCCGATATGGCCGATACTTTGCTTGTTAAAGCTCGTGAGGCCTATTGGCATGGAGCGAATAATCCCGGAGTTTGCCAAACAGCTTCGGTCGTTTCTCCATACATTTATGAGGAGTGTAACTGGACTGACGACATGGAATTGGCAGCCGTTCAATTATATGTATCTACGGGAGAAACCTCTTTTTTACAAGAAGCTGTCGAATATGGAAGATTCGAACCGGTTACACCGTGGATGGGAGCCGATAGTGCTCGTCACTATCAATGGTATCCTTTTATTAATTTAGGGCATTATCATTTGGCGAGTGTGAGCGATTCGCGCATAAGTAAGGAGTTTGGACGCAATTTGCGTAGTGGTATCGAACGAGTTTATGAACGGGCGCAGGGAAATCCTTTTTTGAATGGAATCCCGGCAATATGGTGTTCCAATAATTTGACAGTCGCTATGGCTACACAATGTCGCCTTTATCGTGAATTGACAGGTGATAACCGATATCGGGAGATGGAGTCCTCGTTGATCGATTGGTTATTCGGGTGCAATCCGTGGGGTACGAGTATGATTACCGAGTTACCTTTATGGGGCGATTATCCCATCAATCCGCACACGCCGTTAATCGCTTTGGGTGTTGGTACGACAGTCGGTGGATTGGTCGATGGCCCCGTATATTCGTCCATCTTCGATAGTTTGAGAGGCGTTCGTTTGACGAGAAGAGATCCTTATGCCCGTTTTCAATCAGAGATAGTATATCATGACGATATACAAGATTACTCTACGAATGAACCTACGATGGACGGAACGGCCAGCCTCAGTTATTTGCTGTCATCTCTGCAAAAGGAGGGTATGAAATCTTGCGGATTGGATAGAAACGAGTATGCTTATGGAGGAATCGTCCGTACCGATGCCGAGAAGAAACAAATTTCGCTTGTTTTTACGGCTGCTGATAAGAGCGATGGCGCTCGGCGTATTTTGGAAGTTTTGGGAAAATGCGATGTGAAAGGTTCATTTTTCTTCACCGGCGAATTTTATGAGCGTTTCCCCGAGACTATACAGACTTTGTACAATGCCGGACATTATGTAGGGGCTCACGGCGATGCGCATCTGTTATATTGTGCTTGGGAAAATCGGGACTCTACTTTGGTAAGTCAAGCACAGTTCGAGCAAGACATGTTAGATGTATATGCTCGCATGCGCAAATCTGGTATAGATGTATCGCGATCCAATCTGTTCATTCCTCCTTATGAATATTATAATGAGAAGATTTCAGCTTGGGCGAGAGGATTAGGGTTAAGGCTTGTGAATTTTACTCCCGGCACATGGACCAATGCCGACTATACGACTCCCGATATGAAGAATTATCGTAGTAGCGAGTCTATATACGATAGGGTAATAGAGGTCGAAAAACGCAATGGATTGAATGGTCATATTATGTTGTTTCATTTAGGAACCGATGACAAACGTACCGATAAGTTTTATGAGCGCTATCTCGAACAGCTTATTCGTGTATTGCAGAGAGAAGGATATACATTCGTCGCACTTCCCGAAGCCGTGGGAAAATAAAAGACGATTCGGAATTTTTATAAAAGAATTTGGTTCGTAACGAATTTAGACCCATCTTTGCACCCGAAAAATAAGGAAAATCCTCATCGGAGGGTAGTATAATGATAGTTGTAATGCCGGATAAGATGAATGGTGAAAATCATTCTCTTGTCCGGCTTTTTCTTAAAAGTGGTTTTATGAAAGAATTGGATTTGACGAAAGGGAGTGTACTCAAAACGCTACTTCAATTTGCCGTTCCTTTTTTGATTGCGAATCTGCTTCAAGCTCTTTATGGCGGAGCCGATTTGTTTGTAGTAGGGTGGTTCAGTGTCGCTGCCGTTGCCATTGGTAGTCAGGTTATGCAGACGATTACAGGGATTATTTTAGGATTGACCACTGGTACTACGGTTGTTGTAGCTATGGCAACGGGTGCGAAGAATTATCGCGATGTCGCGACTTCTATCGGTACGTCCATTTGCCTATTTGCTTCGGTCGGTTTGTTCTTGACGTTGATTATGGTTGTTTCTCATAATTATATTGCCGTTCTCATGCACACGCCGGTCGAGGCCATGCGTGATGCAAAACATTATTTACTGATTTGTTCGATAGGCATTCCGTTTATCATGGGATATAACGTTGTATGCGGGATTCTTCGAGGATTGGGCGATTCGAAAACTCCGCTTTATTTTGTCGCTTTGGCTTGTGTTATCAATATCGTGCTTGATGTCGTTCTTGTCGGTTTTTGTCATTTGAGAGCGGCAGGAGCAGCGATTGCCACGGCATCTTCGCAAGGCATTAGTTTTTTAACGGCACTCTGGTTCCTCCATAAACGAGGATTTCATTTCCCTTTTTCCCGTCGGGATATTCGATTAAGCCCGATTCTTTCTCGCCGGATTTTTGTGTTGGGAGCGCCTATCGCTTTACAGGATGCTTTGGTGAATGTATCATTTTTATTGATAACCGTTATTGTCAATCAAATGGGTGTTATTGCTTCGGCAGCATTGGGAGTCGTCGAGAAAATTATCGTATTTGCCATGTTGCCCCCGATGGCCATATCGTCGGCAGTAGCTACGATGACGGCTCAGAATTATGGGGCGGGATTGTTGTTGCGAATGAAACGCTGTCTTTATTCGGGAATTGGTATGGCATTGATATTCGGGGTATCGGTCTGCGTTTATTCTCAGTTTTTGCCCGATACGCTAACCGGAATCTTTACAAAGGATACGGCTGTAATTGCAATGGCTTCCGAATACTTGCGTGGATATAGTATCGACTGTATTATCGTCAGTTTCGTGTTTTGTATCAATTCTTATTTCAGTGGGCAAGGAAATTCGTTATTCCCTATGATTCATAGTATGATAGCGACTTTTGTTTTTCGTGTCCCGTTATCTTATCTGTTCGGGCAGATAGACTCGGCATCATTACATCTGATGGGATTTGCTCCTCCTATTTCGACATTTGTTTCGTTGCTGATTTGTATTTGGTATATCAGACGAACGAACCGTAAATTGGAGTATAAATTCCGATCGTTGTAAACGATAAAATCTATTTTATATGAAGCATTTTGTATTTTTGTGAAAAATGAGTGGAAAGAGAAGTCTGTATGGAAATAGAACTTAGAAATGAACGTTTCTCGGACTATCCCGAAACAGAAAATGTAGTTCGGGAGGCTTTTTGGAATCGTTATTCTCCCGGGTGTTACGAACATTATTTGATTCATATCATGCGGTATAGTCGGGCGTTTGTACCGCAGTTGGATTTTGTTGCCGTATTCGATGATAAGATCGTTGGGAATATAGTCTTTTTGAAATCGGTCATTCAAGCCGATACCGGAAAAGAATACGAGGTTTTATCTTTGGGGCCTATTTCGGCGTTGCCGGAATATCAGAACATGGGTATCGGGAAAAGGTTGATCGACCATACTCGAAATTTAGCCAAATGTATGGGCTTTCGTGCAATCTTATTATGCGGGGATCCCGACTACTATTTGCGAAGGGGATTTGTGCCTGCCGAGACCTTAGGAATACGGACAGCAGACGACATGTATGCCGATGCGTTGCATGTGTGCGAGTTATATGAAAACGCATTATCCGATGCAAGAGGACGTTATATTGAAAATCCTGTATATAATATAGATGAATCTCAGGCTATTGAGTTCGATAAAAAATTTGAACCGAAAGAACTTGTTGTCGGGACTCCTTCTCAGAAACGCTTTGACCGAATAGTAGCCATGCGAAGAAAGGCTTGATTGGGAATTATCGTAGTTTTGAAATAAATGATGACGGTGTTTGTTTTGTAATTTTTGCGGAATCGATAAAAAAATCTTAAATTTGTATTTTTAATAGAAATACCTTTGAAACAATTGCTCCATAAAATAGCGAGATATTTTCTGCCTGTACTATTCATTTCGTACATAGGCTGTATTTCGCTGTTCACACACTCACATGTAGTCAATGGAGTGACGATTGTCCATTCTCACCCGTATAAACCGGGAACGGAACACGAACATACAACGGCTGAGTTTCAGTTGATACACATGTTGTCCAGTATCGAGACGGAGAATCCGTCGATGTGGGCTTTTGTATCGGTGATTTTGTTTTCTTATTGCAGCCGGTTGTTTTTCCCGTCCAGATATTTCTGTCTCATTTCCGAGAAATGGGGCGCTCATGGTTTGCGAGCTCCGCCCGTTTCGGTTCTGTAATATGATATATTTAGGAGAAAAGAGTTGTTGTCCTTATCTTATTTCAAGGTAGGGACAACAGATTGTATTTTATTATTCAGAATCGAAAAATGAAGAATTATATATTATTATGGGTATGCCTGTGGTGTGCCGGGCAGTTATGTGCCGAAACTGCCGCATCGAAATCTTTGGACATCAATATTGTCGGTCATGTATTGGATAAGAACACACGAGAACATTTACCGTATATTTCAGTTGTTTTGAAAGGTACGACTATCGGTGTAATGACCGATGCATCGGGTCACTATTTTTTGAAAAATTTGCCGGAGGGAGATTTCTTTCTCGAAACCTCTTCCGTAGGATATAAGACAGAGCGTCGTAAGGTTTCGCTGAGGAGGGGGACGACTTTGGAAATCGATTTTGAAATCGAAGAGGATGCCGTTGTTTTAGACGGGGTTGTCGTTTCTGCCAATCGTAGTGAAACCACACGTCAATTAGCGCCGACTTTGGTCAATGTTTTGAATATAAAGACGTTTGAAAATACCAACTCCAACTCTTTGGCACAAGGCCTTAATTTTCAGCCGGGTGTTAGGGTCGAGAACGATTGTCAAAACTGCGGTTTTCAACAAGTCCGTATAAATGGGCTCGACGGTCCGTATACACAGATATTGATGGATTCTCGTCCCATATTCAGCGCATTGTCGGGTGTATATGGGTTGGAACAGATTCCGGCCAATATGATAGAGCGAGTGGAAGTGATGCGGGGAGGAGGTTCTGCATTATTCGGTGCTTCGGCAATAGCGGGGACAATCAATATTATTACGAAGGAACCGTTGCGTAATAGCGGTTCGATAGCGCACAGTATCACTTCTATTGGTGGAAGCGGCGACTTCGACAATAGCACTTCGCTGAATGCTTCGCTCGTAACCGACACTAATAAAGCCGGTATTTACATTTTCGGGCAGAATCGTCAGCGAAGCGGTTACGACCACGATAACGACGGCTTCACAGAGTTGCCCGAATTAAAGGCTCAGACATTGGGCTTTCGCTCTTATTTGAAAACCAGCAATTATTCCAAACTAACGTTTGAATATCATCATATCAGTGAATATCGACGAGGTGGCGATCGCCTGAACCGTCCGAAGCCGATATAGCGGAGCAGTTGAATCATTCTATCGACGGAGGAGGTTTGAATTATAGCCTGTTTACTCCCGATGAAAAACATCGGGTTAATGTATATGTTTCGGCTCAGCATATCGGCAGGGACAGTTATTACGGAACGGAACAAAATCTTAACGCATACGGCGAAACGGAGGACTTGACTGTCGTGGCAGGTACTCAATACATATACAGTTTCGATAAATGTTTGTTTATGCCTGCCGATTTAACAGCCGGTATCGAATATAATTATGATAATTTGCGAGATGAGATGAAAGGGTATAATCGCAAGACTCGTCAAGAGGTACATACCGAAAGTGCTTTCCTGCAAAACGAATGGAAGAACGATCGTTGGAGTATCCTTGTTGGAGGACGGTTGGATAAACATAATCTGATAGATCATGTCTTTTTCAGTCCGAGAGCCAACTTGCGTTTCAATCCTGTTAGAGATGTGAATTTGCGTTTAAGTTATTCTTCCGGGTTTCGGGCTCCCCAAACGTATGATGAAGATTTGCATGTTGCTGCGGTAGGAGGAGAAGCTACGATGATAAGACAAGCTGAGAAATTGAGGGAAGAAAAATCCCACAGTGTAAGTCTTTCGGCCGATATGTATCGTCGTTTCGGGGCTTTTCAATGTAACCTGTTGTTGGAAGGTTTTTATACTCGATTGAATCATGTTTTTGTTCTTGAAGAGATAGGGAAAGACGAAGAACACAATGCGGTGATAAAAGAACGACGTAACGGACAGGGTGCGGAGGTTGCAGGGGTGACGGTCGAAGGCAAGGTAGCCTATCTTTCTTTGGTGCAGTTACAAGCAGGTGTGACTTGGCAGAAAAGTCATTATACAAGGCCTGAAAAATGGAGCAAAGATAGTTCTGTTCCGGCAGAAAAACGAATATTCCGTACCCCCGATTGGTATGGTTATTTTACGGCCACATATTCTCCGGTAAAACCTCTGAACATAGCTCTTTCGGGAACTTATACCGGTTCTATGATCGTTCAGCACATGAAAGGTTACATACCGAAGGATATAGCTGTAACTACTCCCGACTTCTTTGATATGAACCTGAAAATATCCTATGATTTTTCGTTGTATAAATTCATCACTCTGCAACTGAATGCTGGCATTCAGAATATTTTTAACTCTTATCAAAGAGATTTCGATCAGGGAAAGGAAAGAGATTCGGGTTATATTTATGGCCCCTCTATGCCTCGTAGCTATTTTGCCGGAGCAAAGTTGATGTTCTGAAACAATTTCTAATGTTTATAAACACTTAAAAGCCACAGTTTTGCTGTGGCTTTTATTTTTTATACAAGAGACATGTTTTGTAGGTGTTTGATTATTAGCTATATGTGTTAATATAAAATTATAATTTAACAGATTTTGTTTAATCTATGTAATTTCTGAGTGGTAAATTATCTTTGCATTCAGAATAATTAACATAAGAGGGACCGCAAAAAATCTTTTGAATTTTAATATTAAATGAAATCACGGAGTGAATAAGTGTAATCACATAAAAAGGGGAATGTTGCTAATCTTTTGGGGGATATTGCTTGTGAGCTTGGTTCAAGCTCAAGAATCCAAGTCCCCTATATTTTCATTTTCTAAGAGTTACCCGGATTATGTCGTTTTTTTACCCGAGGGGAAAATAGATTCGGTTTTTTATCATGCGCATTCTTCTATTATACCGGTTATATTTAAAGTGAATAAATACGATTTGTTCCCTAATAAACAATTGGATAGTATCGTCGAAGTGTTGAGCCGAGTACAAAAAGACGCTTCGGTACGTATAGCCTATCTTTGGATCGGAGGAAGCGCTTCTCCCGAGGGGCCTTCTAAATGGAACCATAAGTTGGGGGAGTATCGTTCGCAAGCGTTGGCGAAATATTTATCGAAAGAGACAGGATTTCCGAAGGATTTGATGAGGGTGGAAAATCTGTGGGAAGATTGGTACTCTTTTGAAGTTGCATTGAAGAATGGGGCAAAGATTCCCAATAAAGAAAAAGTTCTCGATATTTTGGGGAAAGAGAAAGACAATGAACGGAGAAAGTCGCAGATTATCGCTCTTGACAAGGGTTATACATGGTATAGAATTATTCGCGATATATTCCCTCCGTTCCGCAATGCACGTATGGCTATCGTATGTCATGAACGGCCTGAACGTATTCCGGTAAATGTCGAGAGGTTATCTTTCGACTATTCGTTGCCTGTAAGGGAACCGGTATCTTCGTTTCCGATGAATACGACAGAAAATCGAAGAAGAGTGATTGCCGTTAAGACCAATTTGTTGTTTGTCGCTGCGCTGACCGCCAATCTCGGTTTTGAGGCCGAGCTGTGGCCTCACTGGTCGATAGACCTTCCGGTATGGTATTCGCCTTACGATATTACATCGACTCGTAAGTTGCGTTTGCTGGCGGTTCAACCCGAAGTACGGTGGTGGCCGGGAGCGGTTATGAATGGTCATTTTATAGGGTTGCATACTCATGTGGCGGGGTTCAATGTCGCCATAAACGATAAGGCGCGTTATCAAGATCCTAACCATGCGCTTTGGGGTATGGGGCTGAGCTATGGATATGCCTTTTCATGGGGAAAGGACAATCGGTGGGGAATAGAGTTTAACATAGGAGTCGGTTTTGCCGAGTACGATTATGATGCCTATCGTAATCGCAGAAATGGCGCTTTATTTAAATCCGGTTCCGATGTCTATTGGGGAGTTACGCGTGCAGGAGTAAATCTGTCGTATAAATGGTCTTTCGCTCGTAGGAATAAGAAAAACAGATAGGAATAGAGATGAAAGAGTACGGTTTTCATATCATAGCGTTTGTTTGCATTGTGTCGTTATTCGTAACGGCATGTGACAAAACGATCCATCAATATCCCGAGTCGGAGAAAACATGGGTAATGGTGGAACTGAATGCCGATCGTACACCTCCTGTGTATTATAAAGAATTGACGTATGATGCTGAGGGTGAATCTTCGATAAATGATTTAGAACCTGTCCTTTCGGGAAATTACACAGCCGATGAGCGATTGTGTTTGCGCTTTGTTGTCGAGCTGTATAAAATGCCGGGGGCGACGGACGATGTGAATAAAGGCAATCTGGTAGAACGCCGTGAAATATCGGTAGAAAGATTGACAGACGCTCCGCAAGATACATTGTATTTCTGTTTGGCAGATGGAAATTATAAAGTGTTGGCATGGGCCGATTATGTGCCGCAGGAAGAGCCTGCCGACTGGCATTTCAGTACCGATAAACTCGATGCCGTTAGGGCGAATGTATCTCATAAACCGTTGGATAATCATCATAAAAATTCGGCTGCCGGGAATTGTGATTTTATAGTCGATTCGAGCCGAGATGATAAAGCAGGTCCGGTTAGGTTGTCGGGAAATGAGGCTTCTGGGGCTGCTGTCGATGGGCGTATGGTTTCGGTATATATGGAGCGAGCCTCTGGCCGTTTTCGGTTATGGGCTACCGATTTACAAGAGTTTAGAAAGAAAAGGAGTGCTGTGGACGATTTGCATATTAAAATCATATACAAGCAATATGTCAGTGTCGGATATAATGTGGGAACAGAAATGCCCAATGCTTTTGTCGAGACTCGTACAATGGAAACCGCTCCCACGACACTGACCGACGATGGAACGCTTCTTTTGGCTTATGATTATGTGCTTGCTTCGGATCGTCGGGAAGACCACGTGCTGGTAGATGTCTTTGTATACGATGGAAATGGGAAAGAAATAAATCATTACCAGAATATCGACGTACCTCTTTATCGCAATAGAGAGACCGTTATTAAGGGGCCGTTTTTGACAAAGACCATAGGAAGCGGCGATATCGGTATTGACGATGATTTCGATAATGAACATGTTGTGGTGATACCCGATTGAGAATATATTTTTAACCATTTTATATTATTTCATCATGAAAAAGAGTTATTATTTTTTAGCGGGAATGGCTTTGTTGGGGCTGATGACAGGCTGTTCCAATGAATTGGACGAACCCGGGGCGAACCCGAACGGCGACGCAGTGCGTATCATGTTCGAAGCTCCCGAAGCCTTGCAGGTGACACGTGCGGTGACCGGTACGAATAGTGCACAAGGAGGATTGACAAACGTAGATTGGAGTAAGTACGATCTTCGTTATCAGGTGGCTGTTTATTCCGAAGATGGTGCGACATTGCTCGTTGCACCCCAGACTCAGGTAGTCGATACCTATGGACCTGTTTTCTTCGAATTTCGTCTTACGCCGAACAATACCTACAAATTTGTAGCGTGGGCCGATTTTGTAAAACAAGGAGAAACGTCCGATTTGCATTATAACACGTCCGATTTTACCGATATTTCGATAAAAGATGGGCTTGATGCTCAATTGAACGACGAGAGTAGAGATGCCTATTTCTTTATGAAAAATATCTCGGTGACACAAACGTTCGGTGAAACCATGACTTTGAAACGCCCGTTTGCAAAACTTCGTGTGATTACCACCGATTGGGCATCCGAAGGCATGGAGATGCCCGATAATTTCAAGGTCGCTTATCACGATTGTGTACGATTCTCTGCTTTAAATGCCGTTACCGGCGAGGCTGTCGGTAGTGCCGATGCCGAAAGTTCGAAGGTTTATACCGCAGCGATTATGCAAGATGAAACAGGTGATAAATTTTATGAAGGGGGATATGATGCTACTGCGAATAACCGTACGTTGGTAGTCGACTATCTCATTACCGGCGACGAGCAACGTGCCATACATTTCAGTTTGGAGATGTTGAAAGGAACAGCTCCGGTCGTTACAAAAGATTTTACAACCAATATACCCGTACAAAGGAATTTTCTCACTACGATTTTGGGAAATCTGTTGACTGTGGGTGGAACGATAGATGTTGATATTCAGGAAGGTTTCAAGAACGAATGGATCGAGGGCGAAGAATGGTGGAACCCGGAGGAAATCACACCTTCTCAACCGGCTTACGATGAACAGACCAATACCTATTCGGTCTATACGAGAGAAGAGTTTGCTTGGCTGCCTACTCATATCGATGATATGCTTGCGGCTACCCCCGGTTTTACCTTGCGTATCTGCAACGATATAGATATGAGCGGTGTCGAGTGGAGCCCGATTTATCCCGGTTCCAGCGGTAGGACATATACGGTCGATGGACAAGGTCACACGTTGCGCAATTTTTCCATGAGCGGGAAGTTCGGGGCGGTCTATGAGTATAAGCTGGGTTCATTTGTTTTGGGTAGATATAATGCATATACCGGCGTATGGGGCAAATTCGACGGAATCATGAAGAACCTTACTTTCGAAAATATAACGATCAATGGTCTTGCCCATGCGGAGTTCCCGGTAAAAGATGTAGACGGAGAACCCGTCGATCACAGCAAAGAGTTCTCTTATTTTGCAGGGTGTATCGGTTATACCGGAGGTAATCAGTGGAGTATGAACAGCAAGTTCGAGAATGTACACGTCAGACACATACAGATTAAGTCGTCTGCCACTCCTTCTCAAAATCTCGGTGGTCTGGTCGGTTGGGTTGGTTCAGGCGGAGGAAGTGCCGGGAATAGAGTCGCCGCTCTAAAAAACTGTTCTGCGACAGATGTACATCTCACGGGATATCAGGCCGGTGGTCTTGTCGGACAAGTGTTGGGCGATCGAGGCGTATCGTTCGATGATTGTCAGACGGAAAATGTCTATATACGTTATTCGAGTATTTCGTCATCATCAGGTTTTATAGGGAATATTGGCGACGGTGGAATTAACATCAGTTGGTCGGCAGCCATAGAAATCAATAATTGCAACCCGGCTCAAAACGTTTATTACATCAATGACAGAACCGGGGAGCCCAATACCACTTATAAACCTCAGAGTCCTTTCTACGGGCGCAAAAACAAGGTCGATGTGGTGACGATTACTCCGGAGGAAACGACAGAACCGTAACGATCATCGGGAATAATTTTGTAACAGAATATTATTGTTTGGTAGAATCCAATATAGAAAATGGGGCTGTGTCAAGACATCGACACAGCCCCATTAAAAAAATGACAGTTTCTGACCACGCATACAGAAGTACTCTAAGCAAAAGGGTTAGAAGCTATTTGAATTAATATCTTTAATTCTCTCCCTCCCTGTACATGTCATTCCCCGTAATGCTGGGACACGGCAGGGGAAATTCTGAAATCGGAATACCGCTTGCCTCTCTCAGAATCGCCCTTTATTGGGCTTTCCTCTCTGTATTGTCGCCATACGTCCTCTTCCTTTACTCGCAAAATGCGAATAGGTTTGGTCCTATTATTTGGTCATTAGTTTTAAAACGATATAGCCCCCGAATATTTGCAGAAGCATGCCGGGAATGCCTATTCGAAAATCTTGTATGGCGGTGAAAAAATTACCTGCAATAGCCCATTCGACAAGGCTCCCTGCTACTTGATAGGAGAGTACGACTCCCGTTAAGATGAGTAGAGAGATTTTCCCGAATCGATATGCGGCATATCCGGCGGCTGCGGCCAACAATATCGATTTGGAGAGAATCGCGGGGAGGACTTCGGGTAGAGGCATACCGAACAGCATGGAGTTTATGAGGGGCGAGAGTACTGCCGTGAGTAACCCCACGCGCCACCCGTATTTATAGGCCCCGATAAGCGTGAAGAAGTAGATGGGCAATAGCATGGGGCCACCCAGATGAATCGTATGGCACAATTGGGGAAGAAGAATATTCCCCGCTATGAACAAGGCGGAAAAACCGTAGGTTCTCGCATTGTTATACTCTAAGGAATAGAGTTTTGCCGTGGTCGTTTGCATAGTCGTTTATTATTTATTGTTATTAATCCAGTTTTACCAGTTCGTATTTTTGACTGCCCAAACCTATTTGTTCCCCGTATTCCAACGTATGCATGCCGTGACGGGAATCGATACGTTCGATGAGGTGGATTTTTCCGTGGTCTTCCGATGCTCTCACCAAATCGGTACAAGCCTTGTCGAGAGCGACTGGGTCGAGTGATGCGAGGATACCTATGTCGCCCATTTTCGGATCTTCGGGGGAGGCATCGCAGTCGCAGTCCACAGATAGGTTGTTGGCTACACTTATATAAATGATTTTCTCACCGCAATGTTCAGCCACCGATTTGGCGGCTTCGGCCATCGATTCCAAGAAATCGTCTTGTGCAGGCAGGTTTTCCCACGGGTTCCCTTTGGTTTTCCCGGCAGAATGTATCCATGCTTTTCCGGTAGATGAAGCGATGCCGATGGACATGTTTTTTATCGCTCCGCCGAATCCTCCCATAGCATGTCCTTTGAAATGAGAGAGGATTATGGTAAAGTCGTAGTTCGGGTAATGGGCTCCCACATAATTCTCTTTAAGATGTTTACCGTCGTGTACGGGTAGGGCTGTTTCTCCTTCCGAATCCATGATGTCGACAGGGGCGATAGCCGTGAAACCGTGGTCGGCAGCAGCTTTCAGATGGCTTTCTGTGTCGGCTCTTCCACCCCCGTAGGCCGTGTTGCATTCGACGATCGTTCCGTTCACCTTCTGTACGAGGTCTTTGATAAGAGCCGGTTGCAAGAAGTTATGACCACCCGGTTCTCCGGTAGATAGTTTTACTGCGACTTTTCCGGTCGCTTTGCGGTTCAACGCTTCGTATATTTTCACTAAGTTCTCGGAAGAAATCTCTTTGAACATATATACTTTTGGCGTTTCATTGTCCTTTTTGGAAAGTTGAGTTTCCGAATTTTGTGCGCGGGTGTTACAGCTTATCCCTATAAGGGTGGATAAGAAAGCGCATAGGGCGATATTGATGTACTTTTTCATATATGTGTGTGAATGAAAGAAATTAAAATTTTACGTTTATACCGGCCATGATTGTAGCTTTGGGCATGGGGTATCCGGCATTTATTTCGTATCGTTGTGCCAAGAGGTTTTCTCCACGTGCCCAAATGTCGAACCATTCGGTGACTTTGAATGACCCGTTGATGTTCCATAGTACGAAATCTTCGGTTTGAACATGGTCTACGTCTGTGTAGAGATTGGCTACATATTGGAGGCCGGTGGAGACAGTCCAGCGATTTTTGGAGAACATGGCTCCGGCGTAGAACTTATGTTCGGGTGCGCCGAGTACCGGATTGTCCATGTGCAGATAGCTGTAATTGGTTTCGACCGACCAATGGGGGTGAATACGGTAAGTAGCTTCCGCTTCGACTCCGGTGTTGTCTATTTTCCCGGTGTTCATGTTCAAGGGTGTCGCTCCCGCACGAGGCACGGCGACGATCAGATTTTTCCCGTCGATATAAAAAACATTGATACCATACGACAATCTTCCGTCGAGTAAACGTTGGGCGAAGGCCAGTTCGTAATTCCACATGGACTCTGGTCGAAGATCGGGATTTTTGGGAGGGAACATATACATTTCCCGTATGGTAGGATAGCGAAATCCTTTGCCTGCACTTGCTTTCAATTCGATGGAGCTGGGTAAATGGAACGATAATCCCGCTTGTGGAATCCATTCCGTACCGATATGCGAATGGTGGTCGATACGGATACCGGCATCGAGGGTGAGCCAATGGCTGATGTCTTGCCGAAAATCGATATAACCGGCTATTTCGTGCTGTACTTTATCGACGATGTGTTCACGTTCTCCGTTTCGTTCACCTTCGACGTAACGGTTTTGTGCTTTGCCACCGAAGCGGTAGTAGTCAACTCCGGCAGTCAGGCGGTTGCCGGTAAAAAGCTGTGCGCTTTGATACCACGATATGCCCATCATATCGTCGTGCGAGTCGAACCGGTATGGTTTGGGGTTATTCTTGTCGTCGGGGTTGGCGGTATAACCGTCGTTGATCCAATGGTCTCCCCAGTTGTAGAAAAAGCTCACAGCTCCCGATGTGCGTTCATAACGGTTTTCTACGGCAACCGAGGTCATACCGCGGGTGATACTTTGGTCTGCGTCGATCATCGGGTCGGTTACCTCACCCGGTTGCGAAGCGTTGAAGTGGGTGACATTTACGTCGCCGCGGATATTCCAATAGGGAGAAAATTCATAACCCAGTTTGGCATATCCCCCGTATTGCTCGAATCCCATATTTCGGCGATGTCCGTCGGTTCGGTTGTACGAACCGCTTATCAGGCTGGTAAATCCGCCTTTTCGAATGCGGTTCGTGACTTCGCTCTGTAAAGTGTTGAACGAACCGTATCCTAAGTTGAGGTTGGTTTTTACTCCCTCTTCATGTAATTGGCGGGTAACGATGTTGATAACGCCCCCCATGGCGTTCGAGCCGTATAATACCGAGGCCGGTCCGCGCAAGACTTCCACTCGTTCGGCCATTAGCGATTGGTAAGCATCGGCGATAGGGTGTCCCATTAGTCCCATATATTGGGGGTGTCCGTCGATGAGAACCATCAAGCGCCCCGATCCGCTGCCTATTCCCCGTAACGACATGCCACCGGCCGCACCTCCCGATACACCGTAACCCATGATACCTCTGGCTGTGATGAATAGTCCGGGTACTTGTTGGGTAAGTATAGGGAGAATCGACGGTTGCATGCTCTGCTCGATTTGTTTACGGTCTATGACGGAAATAGTCATAGGCAAATGACGAATATCTGTCTCATTGCGAGTGCCGGTAACGACCACTTCATGGATTTGTATCGGGTCGATCAGTTTTCCATTTGAGGTTTTCGTTATATTTGGCAACGAGTCGGTTTGAGCCGATGCCGTTATTTCTCCTAATGCAAAAAATAAAAGTAAAAGTTTTGTCCTCATGCGTTTATATATTCTTCATCGTGTTCATGAAATCGTCTATCTCTGCGAGACAATCTTCCGGAGTTTCCAAATTTTTACAACGACTCTCCAACGGACACCAGCCGGTTCGAGTACGGTTGATAATGTATTCTGTCTCGATTTTGTATTCGGGTTCTATGCCGTGAGATTGAAATAAGGAGAGTGCCGGCCGACTGATGACACCGGCGAACACTTCTTTTACGCCTCCCAAGATCATCAAGGCCGCTGCGGCCTTTCCTATGACTTTGTCGGCAATAAATGATCCGTTGAGAAAATCCGGTTCTTCTTTCAATAATCGGTAAATATCTTTTACGCCTCGTTCGTGAAACAAGCGTATTTCGTGATTATTGCAAATAATGCAGGAACATTGTTCGGCAAAGAGCCGATTGATGATTTCTTGTTTTTTTTCGGTAGTCATTTTTATTACTGTGTTTAGAACCCGAACCGTTGAGCTGCCTGATGCATGGACTCTATGATTTTAACTCCGAACGGGCAACGGACTTCGCATGCGCCGCATTCGACACATTCCGAGGCATGGTGTGTGAGTGCCTTGTAATGTTCTCGCACGGTTTCGGGTATTTCTCCTTGTGCAACAGTTAAGTTATAAAATTTGTTCACGGCGGCAATATCTATTTTTGAAGTACAGGGCGCACAATGACCGCAATACATGCAATGACCTTTCCACGAGAATTTCTCCAAGCCAGTCATTACGGCGGTATAGTCGCGTTCTTGTGGAGTGGCATGGCTCCAAGCGACTGCCTCGGCGATTTCTTCCCTATTTTTGCAGCCTACCATGACGGCCGCCACTCCCGGACGCGTCAGTGCATATTCGATGGCTTGCACGGGTGTCATGGCCCGGCCGAAGGGAGAATTTTCTTTATTCAATAAGTCGCCTCCGCCATAAACTTTCATTACGTCGATACCCACGCCTTCCCTTTCGCACAAAGTATAGAATTGTTCCCGAACCGGGTCTATATTCTGCAAAGCATTGGTATAACTTTCTTCTGCCCACAGCGTGTCGACATCTTCGTTGGGAGGTAGCAGGTCGTAACAGGGATTGATGGAAAATAAAACGACATCTATCAGCCCTGTTTTGACCGCCATGCTCGCCACGATCGGATTGTGGCTGCTCATGCCGATGGCCCGTATCTTTCCCTCGGCTTTCAACCGTTGCGCGATTTCGATGATTTCATGATCGAATACCGTGTGAAAATCTTTTTCGGCGTCCACGTAATGTATCATACCGATGTCGAGATAATCGGTGCGCAGTTGTTTCAAAAGCGCTTCGAAAGAGGCTATGGTCTTTTGGGGGTTACGGGTACGCAGGTATTGGTCGTTTTCCCATGTGGTACATAGGTGACCTTGTATGACGAAATTTTCTCGTCTTCCCTCTAAGGCAAATCCGATATGGCTCCTAAGGTCGGGATTCGAAGAATAGATATCCACGAAATTGATTCCGTTTTCTATGGCGAAATCGAAATCGGCTTTGACCTCTTCGGCGGTTTTATGCATGAACCCTTCGCAACCAAGAGCGATGGTACTTACTCGGATTCCGGTTCTTCCTAATGTTCTATATTCCATAATAGTTTTATCATCGATTGAAAACCCTTAAAATACGAAATAACCACCTCAGGAGTTACAACTTATATTTCATCACAATCTCACATTGTTCCCCTTCATCCAAAGCCAGATGGATAAAACCATTCTGAATATCATGC
>ERZ779992.962-NODE-962-length-17461-cov-2.481041_pt1 | contig 17461 bp, 17 predicted proteins | sample MGYA00511934_ERZ779992 | MGnify/ENA primary metagenome ERZ779992 (study PRJEB29588, sample SAMEA2163248) | human gut metagenome | biome: human gut; feature: human-associated habitat; material: faeces | place: Denmark | collected 2008/2010 ...
TTCTAAATAAACCGTCATGCGGTATCTAACTGATTAACAAATGAACAAAGAGACTGTGGTTGGAGCCTTTCATAAACCATCAAGTGGTAGGAGAAATGAACCAATCCACAGCATCTTAAATATCATAGTCGAACCTGTAGAAAAGGTAAAGAAAAGACTATGATGAAATAGTTATGAAGACCTTGGAGAGGGTCTCTAAAAACTACTACTATATAATACGAGGAAGAAATGTTTTATTTAAGTTTCTCAAAGAGGATAATTTAAGGGAAATTATGGCGAAAGAAAAGCATATGATATTTGTATATAAATATTGTTTAAGCAAAAAGGATATTTATGAATTAGCACTGGAAGAAGATGCGGTTGTTGTAAATTTGCATAATTGGAATGGTGAAGGCTGCATATCAGAAGAGGCGTACGCCTTAGCAAATACTATGAAGATTAAGTTACTTACGATGGATAAATTCTATGAATATGTTAATAAAATGTAAATTATTTTACAAACTTAAAGAATACATTTTGTCAAATAAAGCATTGTTTGGACAATATGAGAAAATATATGTTTTTGGCTCAATTTTAAAGAAAGAACACTATGTAAATGACATTGATTTGCTTTTTGTTTACTTAGAAGAATTTGATAATATGGTTGAGTGTTCAAATGCATTAGCAGAATTAATAGAGCAGTATTTGCAGAAACCGGTTGATTTGACAGTGCTAAGTAAAGCTGAATTGAAGGAAACCAGTTTTTTAAGACGACTAAACAACAATTACATAAGAATTATTTAGGATAGCAGAAGAGTTAAGAACCAAAGATTTTTATAAATACGAAAGGGGTTATTTTATGAAAAATGTACGAAATTGGTTATATTTAGATTTTTGTATAATTATGGTATTGGGATTTGTGCTCCATCATGATTTTTTTTCTGCGCCATTTTTTTGGTGTAGAATTTTGTGGGTGCTTTTTGAAATTTTCATCGCTGTCTTTGTGTGTGGTCTTATAGGATATAAATTAGAGAAAACCAAATCGCTAGAAAGTTTTGAAAATTGTTTTTTTGCATTATCTTATTATATGAATAGCATTAAATACGAATCATCTGTTGAGGAGTATTTAAGGTGGTACAGAATTAATTCTCGTTTAGTAAAAAAACTAGAACAAAGTTATTCGCAGATTGGTTATCTATGGGGATGTTTTGATATTTTTATGCGTAAAGAATATTTTAAAGGAATTGTTGAATATTGTTATTATTTTATGAAAGCTGTTGAGGAAGATTTTGAGTTATTGGAAAAGACAGGTGGTGAAAGTGATAGGAAAACTGTTGCAGATAAAATATTTTTAAAGGTGAAGGAGGGGGAAACGGGACAAGAGTATATTGGAAATAAATTGGGTCAGACATTGGTTACGCAAATGAAGATAGTAACAAAAATTTGTAGTGGAAAATATAGACGCATAGAATCTTTTCACGAATTATATGCTCCGATAGATGTAATGCAAAATTTGTCAAAAGACGAAGAAAAGATTGTTTGTAAATGGATAAAAAAATTTAATGCAACTTCTTACGAAATTAATGGGATTTCAGCATCTGAGGAAAGCTTGAGGTCTTTAAGAAAGAAAAATTACATAAAAGAGTATCAAAAATATAAGGAAGGAAAATATAAGGAAGGAAAATATAAGGAAGGAAAATATAAGGTAACGGGAAATAAGATGTTACCTTTATATATGGAAATAAAGAAAAAAGAGCGTTATGTAGATGCGAAAAAACACCGGGATTTTATATTTTCGTTGTTTTCAATTGTGATATGCTGTATTTCTTTAATAGAATTCATTGTATCTTTTGTTGAAAAAGGGCTATGTATACCTCAATATATTTCTGATAAAGTGGATATTGGTATTTCAATACTAGCAATGATTTCGTTGTTTATTGTTGACGTGCGTTGTGAAAGGATATGGACTAGAGCGAGTAAGAAAGTGTTTAAAGGAATTAATAAACTTGATGAATTCTGTGTGGGATTATCAATTGTGTTATTTGTTGCAACAGATTTTATGATAAAACTGTTCAATGTCGAAGCGTTGATTATAATGCTATTAGTAATAGTATTTATTATAGTGTGTGGATTTTATAGTGTTTACAAGAGTTTTCAGGATGAGATATAAATGTCAATAATACTTGTCGAATAGCTGTTGTAGCCATGCTTATTTATTGTAAAATAAAGTGAATGATGTTATACTTTAAACAATTCAAAATTATAAAACAAAGGCGAGGAGGAAAAATATAGTGGCGAAGAAAAGCAATGCAAATATAGGTTTTGAAAGTCAAATATGGGATGCAGCATGTGTTTTGTGGGGACATATTCCAGCTTCGGAATATCGAAAGGTTATAATAGGCTTGATTTTTTTGAGATATATTTCAGCGGCCTTTGATAAACGTCGTCAAGAACTTTTGGACGAAGGTGAAGGATTTGAAGATGATATAGATGCCTATACAATGGAAAATGTCTTTTTCGTTCCAGAAGAGGCAAGATGGAACACAATTGCAGATGCGGCACATACTCCAGAGATTGGCATAGTGTTGGACAATGCTATGAAAGCTATAGAGGCAGATAATAAAAAACTAAAAAATGTTCTTCCTAAAAATTATGCAAATCCGGATTTGGACAAGCAGGTGCTTGGTGATGTTGTAGATATTTTTACTAATAGTATTGATATGTCTAAAACGGGAATAGATGAGGATTTATTAGGACGTACATATGAATATTTTATTGCGCGTTTTGCTGAAAAAGAAGGTGCAGGTGGTGGAGAATTTTATACACCATCAAGTGTTGTAAGGACTTTAGTTGAGATTCTTAAACCGTATGAAAATTGTAGAGTTTATGACCCAGCATGCGGTTCAGGTGGTATGTTTGTTCAAAGTGCAAAATTCATAGAAGCTCATAATGGAAACCGTAATGCAATTTCGGTATATGGACAAGAGGCAAATGCCGATACTTGGAAAATGGCAAAAATGAATATGGCAATTCGAGGTATTGATGCGGATTTTGGACCTTATCAAGCAGATACATTCACTAAGGATTTACATCCTACGCTTAAAGCGGATTTTATTTTGGCAAATCCGCCTTTTAACTATCATCCATGGAATCAGGAGAAGTTATTATCGGATGGTCGTTGGAAATATGGAGTCCCTCCAGCGAGTAATGCAAACTATGCATGGATACAACATATGATTTATCATCTTTCGCCTAATGGGAAAATTGGTCTTGTCCTTGCCAATGGTGCTTTATCATCCCAAACAGGTGGGGAAGGTGAAATCAGGAAGAATATTATTTTGGATGACCTTGTAGAGGGAATCGTTGCTTTACCAACGCAGTTATTTTATAGTGTGACGATTCCGGTTACTCTTTGGTTTATCAGTAAAAACAAGAGCCAAAAAGGAAAAACCTTATTTGTTGATGCACGTAAAATGGGTCATATGGTAGATCGTAAGCACCGAGATTTTACAGACGAGGATATTCAAAAACTGGCAGATACTTTTACACAGTTTCAGAATGGAACACTTGAAGAAGTTAAGGGCTTTTGTGCAATAGCAGACACTCAAGAGATTGAGAAACAGGATTTTATTCTGACACCGGGAAGATATGTAGGAATTGAAGAAGTGGAAGACGATGGTGAACCTTTTGAGGGAAAAATGACTCGCCTTACATCGGAACTTTCTGATATGTTTGAAAAGTCGCATCAACTAGAGGACGAAATTCGTAAGAAATTGGGGGCGATTGGATATGAAATTTAAAACAATAAAGATAGAAGATGCTCTTGATGCATTAATAGATTATAGGGGCAAAACACCGAAAAAATCTGAAGTTGGAATAATGACATTAAGTGCGAAGTCAGTTAAGAATAATTACATTGATTATTCTCAATGCTATTACATATCTGAAGAGGAATATAAAAGATTTATGGTCCGAGGATTTCCTAAAAAAGGGGATATTCTTCTTACGACGGAAGCACCACTTGGAATGGTAGCAAGGCTTGAGCGTGATGATGTTGCAATGGCACAGCGATTGTTAACCCTTAGGGGTAAGAAAGGAGTATTAGACAATGATTATCTGCTATACTATCTTCAATCACCGGTTGGTCAATTTTCTCTTAAGGCAAGAGGAACAGGAACAACAGTAACTGGAATCAAGCAAGCTGAATTTAGAAAGATGGAAATTAAAGTTCCAGATTATAAAATCCAGAAAAAAATAGCAAGTGTTTTGAGAAGTATTGATAAAAAAATAGAACTCAATATTGCGATAAACAATAATTTACCGCCTCATCTGTGCAAAGCACAGATAGCTGCGAAGCAGCGTAGACAGATACCGAAGCCGGACGAATGCCTGTATACGGACGGCAAGGTGTCGGTCAGAGGCGATAACGAGGAAACTGCGGAGCAGTTTTCGAGTCTATTAGCGGCTTAGATGTCTATATCAGAGACATCAAGTTCACCGGACATTAAACGAGGAAGCAAGGTATCACGAATATCCTGCAAACGGCAATTTTCATCGTAATTATTGCGAATGGTTAAATCCATCGGTGCTACAATCCTTTCAAATTCGTTCAAAATATCATCAGACGGGATAAGAATTGGCATATCATTCAACGCATTACGATTGATAGAACCAAAAACCGTTCCCTCGCCATTGAAAACATCTAACTGTTTTTTAAGAGAAAACATCGTGTAAAGAACAAAGGATTGATGGTGGGATTTAGAATGAATGGCAGCAAGTCCACGACCAATGCAGCAATCCATATGAGCGACATTTAAGTCGCCTACTGGTGCTCGAACGCTCATCAAAGTATCATTTGACCGTGCCATTCGTTTAGGTTCAGTGGTGTATAGACGAACTGACGGAAATCTAAATCCAAATTCCGCACGACCTTGAAAGAAAATTGTGCCAGTTCCGTCCTCGTTATAGCTACTGCCATTTGGCGACTGACCCATTGTAATATCAGCAATATCACTTAAAGTGCCTTCTGCCCAATCAGAACGAGCATTATCTATGAACATTTGCTGATAGATTGTCTGAGCTTGCTGCTCTAAATTATTGTTTATTTTACGATAAGGAGAAAAATAAAATGAAATATGATGTAGGAAATATTGTTTGCTTATATGATGAAAGAACGGTATATATTTTTGCAATTGACGAAAAGGAAGAGAAATATCAGGTGTTTGATACTGAGAATGAAGAGGCTTTATTTATGGTTTCAGAAGATGAGATTTTTATGGAACTTATTTAAAGAATACTCACTTCCACCAACGGCGGAAGTAAAAATAAAAGAACTGCCGTTGATTGTCGTTCTCTAAAAGATAAGGAGAAAAGACAATGAAACAGAATTTAATCAAAGATGTTGTTCAAGAAATGTTGCCATATCTGAATAACGCACAAAATGAAAAATTGCAAGAGGTTTTGCGATATACTCTTGCAAAATATGAGATAACAGATAGTCAGAATAAAGAGGGAAATTCGGAACAGGATTTTGTAGAATTGTTCTTAGCTGCAAAGCGAATAGAGGGCTGTTCTGAGAAATCGCTTAAATATTACAAGGCAACTATTGAAACAATGCTTGATGAGTTAAAAAAAGATGTTAAACACATAGTAACAGATGATATTAGAGGTTACTTGACGGAATATCAGGAAAAGAAGAAGTCAAGCAGGGTTACGATAGATAATATCCGGCGCATTTTATCTAGTTTTTTTTCGTGGCTAGAGGATGAGGATTATATATTAAAAAGTCCAGTGAGACGTATACATAAAGTCAAAACTGGTACAAACATTAAGGAAACATATTCCGATGAATCATTAGAACTTATGCGAGATAATTGCACAACACTCCGAGATTTGGCGATTATCGATATACTTGCATCAACGGGAATGCGTGTAGGTGAGATGGTATTGCTTAATCGCAATGATATTGATTTTAATGAGAGAGAATGTATTGTTTTTGGTAAAGGAAGCAAAGAACGAGTAGTTTATTTTGATGCTCGAACAAAAATACATTTACAGAATTACTTGAAGAGTAGAACGGACAATAATCCAGCATTGTTTGTTTCGTTGAAATCACCACATAAAAGGTTGAAAATAGGCGGTGTTGAAGTTCGATTGCGAGAATTTGGAAAACAATTAGGGTTGCAAAAGGTACATCCGCATAAATTCAGACGTACGCTTGCAACAATGGCTATAGATAAGGGAATGCCTATTGAGCAGTTACAGCAACTTTTAGGACATAGGAAGATAGATACAACCTTGCAATATGCAATGGTTAAACAGAGCAATGTTAAGATTGCTCATCGCAAATATATTGGATAGAAAGGATTTTTGTTATGGCTGAATGGACGAAATATAAGATTTCTGATATAGGTACAGTTGTGGGTGGAGCTACACCTTCAACGAAAAAAAGCGAAAATTACGAAAACGGAGACATTTCTTGGATAACACCAAAGGATTTATCGACATTTTGTGGACGCTATATTAAGCAGGGGGAAAGAAATATTACGGAAACGGGATATAGGAGTTGTTCAACGCAGCTTCTTCCTAGAAATTCGGTGTTGTTTTCTTCAAGGGCGCCGATTGGTTATGTTGCTATTGCAGCAAAAGAACTATGCACCAATCAAGGCTTCAAAAGTGTTATTCCAAATGAAAACATAGATCCGCTATTTTTATATTATTTACTCAAATACAATAAACACAATATTGAAAGTATGGGAAGTGGAACAACATTTAAAGAGGTATCAGCCAATACTATGAGGAATATTATAGTGTTTGTACCTAGTGATAAAAGGGTGCAAGAAAAAATAGCGTCGATTCTTGGTTTGCTTGATAATAAAATCGAAGAAAATGAGAGGATAAACAATAATTTATTTCAGCAAGCACAGGCTCTATATAAGAATCGCTTTATAGAGATGAACCCCTTTAATGGCAAAATGCCCACTGATTGGCATCTTGGTACTGCCTCTGAAATTATTGAACTGCATGATTCTAAGCGCATACCTCTTTCGAATCGTGAGCGCACAAAACTTGATAAAATCTATCCTTATTATGGTGCCACCTCAGTTATGGATTATGTAGATAGATATATTTTTGACGGAATCTATCTACTTCTTGGTGAAGATGGAACAGTCGTTGATAGCAAAGGTTTTCCTATTCTGCAATATGTTGCAGGAAAGTTCTGGGTGAATAACCACGCTCACATTATTACGGGCAAGGAGGGCTTTAGTGTTGAATCGCTTTATTTATTATTTAGTTTAACGAGTGTCCAATCAATTGTTACCGGAGCTGTTCAACCGAAGATTAGCCAAACCAATTTGAACAAAGTGCCTGTTATCGTACCATCAACAGCTGAATTAACGGCATTTGACATGGTTATTCAACCGATTTTTACACTAATTCGTAATTTGCGTGCCGAAAATGAAAGACTTGCTACAACTCGTGATACCCTGCTACCTCGTTTAATGTCCGGAGAACTTGATGTCGCCAACATCGAAATCTAAGCCGGTAAATTATTGTTTACACTGATTAGTTAGGAGGAATTAGATGCAAAAATGGATATATGAATTAATTCTATCTGTCATAACTGTGACAGCTACCTTTATTGCGTTGGGTCAAACAAGACAACAAATGAGATTAAGCAATAAACAGGCTTTATTTGAAAAAAGATTAAATACATATATGTTTGTTAAGGGGCTTATGGTATTATGTAACAGCAATAAGGCGCATTTTCGAGAATATAGAGATGATGTGTGTTTGTCGTCGAATACGATAATATTTTGCTTTTTGACAAATAATTCATGTTTAAAAGAATTAAGTGATACAATAAAGAATTCATCGGATGACAATTACAGAGTTGAATTATTAAAAAAATTAGAGGAAATCAAAAGCACTGCAACTAGAATAGAATTGATTTTTAGGGGGAAGAAGAGATTTTTCTGTAGTGAATTTGTTTCAGATTACGGAGAGGTTTTATGGAGGATGTATCAATACCAGATTGTTTGTGATAAGATAGAAGAAGAAAGACATAAGAGGAAGAAAGAACTAGAAAATTTGTGTGGGATATATCATGAGCCAAATTACAGAAAAGATGTTTATGATGCGATGAATAAGTTAGTTGAGAGTTACTATAAGTTGGAAAAAGTTGAAAATAAAATACGCAAACAAATTGTTTTGAAGTAGGAGGTGTTAAAATATGGTTACAACATTTTCGGAGGCAAATTATGAAGAGGCAGTTTTAGAATTATTTCGGAATATGGGTTATCAATATGCATATGGTCCGAACGTGGAACGTGATTTTCAGAGTCCATTGTATGATGAAGTGCTTTTGGAATATATTTATAGATTGAATCCGGCATTACCGGCGGAAGCAATTAATGAGGCTGTGTATAAATTAAAGAACTATGAAAATGGCGAATTGGTTCAAAAAAACGAAATTTTTATGGATTATTTACAGAATGGGATTGAAGTGCGATACAATGAGCAGGGAGAAGAAAAAAATGCCGTTGTTTATTTAGTGGATTATGAAAATCTTGACAATAATTCGTTTATTGTGGCAAATCAGTGGACGTTTGTTGAAAACAGTAATAGACGTCCGGATATTATTTTGTTCTTAAATGGACTTCCGATTGTGTTGATTGAGTTGAAATCACCATCTAGAGAAGAAACAGATGTATCAGAGGGATATGCGCAAATACGAAATTATATGCAGGAAATTCCATCTATGTTTATTTACAATTGTATTTGTGTTATAAGTGACCATCTTACATCGCGTGCAGGTACAATTACTTCTGGTGAAGATCGTTTTATGGAGTGGAAGACAAAGGATGGAAATTATGAAAATACAAAACAAGCCCAATTCGATACGTTTTTTGATGGGATGTTCGAAAAAAGCCGATTACTGGACATCATTAAAAATTTCATATGTTTTTCAGATGAGGGGTTGCAGCATTTAAAGATTCTTGCAGGATATCATCAATATTTTGCTGTGAAAAAAGCGGTTGAGATGGCAAAAAAGGCAATAAAAACAGATGGTAAAGGAGGGGTTTTCTGGCATACGCAGGGTTCGGGAAAATCTTTATCAATGGTATTTTATGCACACTTATTACAGTTTGAATTAGACAGTCCAACGATTGTTGTAATAACCGATCGAAATGATTTGGACAATCAGTTGTATGGACAGTTTTTGAAATGCAGTCGTTTTTTGAGACAGGAACCGGTACAGGCAACGTGCAGAAAACTAGGGCTTCATTCGTCTAAAGAGGATGTCGGACTAATGGACTGGTTAAATGGAAGGCAGGCGAATGGCATTATTTTCACAACAATGCAAAAATTCGAGGAGGCAGAGGAACCTTTGTCAGAACGCCGGAACATTATTGTAATGGCAGATGAAGCGCATCGTGGACAGTACGGATTAAAGGAAAAAGTTGATACAAAGACTGGAGAAATAAAAATTGGTACTGCTAGAGTTATTCGGAACAATTTACCTAATGCTACTTATGTAGGTTTTACGGGAACGCCTATTTCATTGAAAGATAGAAGTACGAAAGAGGTGTTTGGTGATTATATTGATATTTATGATATGACACAAGCAGTTGAAGATGGTGCGACGAAGCCGGTTTATTATGAAAGTAGAGTAATTAAACTTAAGCTTGATGAACAGACGTTGAAATTAATTGATACGGAATATGATTTAATGGCGGCAAGTGCAGATGCAGAAGTTATTGAAAAAAGCAAAAAGCAGCTAGGGCAGATGGAAGCAATATTAGGAAATGAGAAAACGATCCATTCACTTGTCACCGATATTATAGGGCATTATGAGAACAATCGTGCAGATTTACTGACAGGAAAAGCTATGATTGTTGCATATTCGCGCACGATAGCAATGAAAATTTATAACAAAATATTGGAATTGCGTCCGGAATGGAGCGAAAAAGTGGGACTTGTTATGACCGAAAGTAATAAAGATCCAGAGCAGTGGCGAAGCATAATTGGTAATAAGCGATATAGGGATGAACTAGCAACAAAATATAAAGATGATAGTAGTCCATTTAAAATTGCAATTGTTGTTGACATGTGGTTGACTGGATTTGATGTTCCATCGTTGGCAACCATGTATGTTTATAAGCCGATGAGAGGTTATAATTTAATGCAGGCAATTGCAAGGGTCAATCGTGTATATAAAGATAAAGAAGGCGGATTGATTGTTGATTATGTTGGAATTGCTTCTGCATTAAAAGAGGCAATGAATGACTATACGAAACGCGATAAAAAGAATTATGGCGATACTGATATTGCAAAAGTTGCTTTCCCTAAATTTGAAGAGAAGTTATCTATTTGTAGAGACTTATTTCATGGTTATGATTATTCTAACTTTATACAGGGAAGCAATTTGCAGAGGTCAAAAATAATTAGTGGTGGAGTCAATTTCATGGTTGCAGTTGACAAAGAAGAAAAGAAGACTGATTTTTTGAAAGAATCGCTTCTCTTGAGACAAGCTTTATCGCTGTGTTCTTCTTTAGTGGAGAAAGAATTGCGTATAGAAGCTGCATTTTTTGAAGCGGTACGAGTGCTTATTATGCGACTGATGAATAAGGGAAGTTCAAAGAAAATATCATTACCGGAAATGAATGAAAGAATAAGCGAACTACTCAAAGCCAGTATTAAGAGTGATGGTGTAATAAATTTGTTTTCGGATATATCAGAAAACTTTTCTCTTTTTGATCCTAAATTTCTTGAAGAAGTATCAAGGATGAAAGAGAAAAATTTAGCAGTTGAATTGTTGAAAAAACTTATTGCAGAACAAATATATATTTACAGAAAGACAAATGTTGTTAAATCTGAAAAATTTAGTGAGATTATAAAGACTGCAATGAATCGCTATCTAAATGGTATGTTGACGAATGAGCAAGTAATTGAAGAACTGCTTAATCTTGCTAAACAAATTGCAGCGGCACAAAAAGAGGGTGATGAATTAGGTCTTACAGCGGATGAACTGGCATTTTATGATGCATTGACTAAACCACAGGCAATAAAAGACTTTTATGAGAATGAGGAATTGATTGCGCTTACAAAAGAATTAGCAGATGCATTACGGCGTAACAAGACGATTGATTGGCAAAAACGAGATTCTGCTCGTGCAAAAATGCGAATGATGATAAAGCGGTTATTAAAAAAACACGGATATCCGCCAGAGGGAAGGGATGATGCGGTTGAGACTGTGATGACACAATGTGAATTATGGACAGATAATAATGATATGACGGATTCGCAAAAGCAAATTACATATGAATACACAGTTGATACTAACAATAGTTTGGGAAAAGTCGCAGAAAAGATGAATTATGCGGGAAATAACAAGTAATTTTTGCCTTACGGAAATGGCTGTAAGGGAATACTGTTTGTAATGTCAAGAACGTTCTTGACATTCATTAGACAGATGTAATAAATAATGTATATCATTACGTTGTTCATTTCATCACCTCCTGTTATCAACGATTTTAAGTAGTTGATAATAATATTATATAATATATTGTTATAGGAGGATGGTAGAGTTCTTTACAAAATGTAAAGTCCAATTGATTTTAAGGCTCGATAATAGTAAGATATCTACCGGTCGTTTATTATCGGGCTTTTAGGAGGAAAAAATGAGAAATAATATCTATAAAGATAAGTTTTATACACATTTTGATACAAAGAAAAGCTATAAACAATTTAGAAGTAAGGTTGAAAACATTCATTGGGTGGGGAAACATGGTTTTTATCCGTTTATTCATTTTGACATTGGTTTTAGCAAGTATATCAGTGATTCGGAAGGTGTTAAGCATAAGAAGACAAAGGTAAGAAATATTTATTATGCTGCACATATTGACCGATTTATTTATGAATACTATGGAAATAGATTAAATAATCAATACAATCGCTATGTCAAGGAACATGGAATAAATCGGGCAGTAATTGCGTATAGAAACTGTACACCTGGCAAATGTAATATTCATTTTGCACGAGAAGTTTTTGAATTTATTGCTAAGTGTAAGGATGCTTATGTATTTGTAGGGGATTTTTCGCAGTTTTTTGATAGATTAAATCATAAATATTTAAAGAAAATGATAAGACATATATTAGGGGATAAATCCCTGGATGATGCTGATTATGCTATATTCAAAAATATAACGCGATTTTCATATATAAACGCAAGTGATATTGAGAATGAAAAGGGGAGCTTGCGCCGTGATATGCGTTATCTTAATAAATATTTTGAAACAAAGGAGTTTCAAGATGTCAAAAAAAGATATTTAAAGAAAAACACAAAAGATTATCAGATTCCACAAGGCTCTTCGATAAGTGCTGTGTATGCAAATATATACATGATTGAATTTGATAAAAAAATAAATGATTTTATTACGTCACATAATGGTATGTATAGACGCTATTGCGATGATATTATAATGGTCGTTCCTATGATGACAGATAAAGAAATTCAAAAAGATTATGATAAGGAAATAGATGGTTTTATATACGGAGTTAGAGATCAGATTCCAAATTTAATTTTAAATGAAGATAAGACGGAACACTATTTTTATCATGAGGGACATATTGAAACAAAAAATAGGAAAAGATGCTCTTTGAGTTATCTTGGCTTTACTTTTGATGGTAGAAAAGTTCGTATTCGTGAGAAAAGCGTATTTAAGTATTATTGTAGAGCATATAAAAAAATAAAATCAGTAAAAATGTCAAAAGATGAAAAAGCATATAATGCAGGGCGAAAAGCGGTGTATAAATTATATACACATTTAGGTGCAAAAAGAAAAAAAGGATATGGCAATTTCCTTACATATGCATATAAATCGCATGACATTTTTGATGAAAGCTCTTTGCTAGAGAGCGAAATTCGTAATCAGGTCAAAAGACATTGGTGGAAGATAGAGCAGAAATTAAAGACAAGCAATTGTGCAGAGTATAATAACTCAGAAGGGGAAAGTAGTCAGATATAACATAGGGGGGAGACACAGAGTCTCCCCTTGCCACTTTCCCCCAACCCATGTTACACTAAGACCAAACATTCCAACTGAAAGAAGGTGGCTGCTATGGGATTTTTCAAGAAAAGAGAAAAGGCTGCGCCAAGTGGAAAATTTGACAGAGAAAACGAAAAGCCTATTATTAAAGCGAGCATTTGCAATGGGGAGCAGATTGCTGGATTTAAAAATATTCATACAGGCAAAATGAGAGAAATTATGCTGATAAAAACGTCGGCTGATTTGGAATATTTCAAGACTATGTATGGAATTGAAACGGAAATCGAAAAAGAGTATTAATAGAGCCTTTGCGAAAAACTAATTTTGCTTGCCATCTGTCAAAAATATGCAACATAAAAGGAGGTCACGAGAAATGCCATTTGTAGAGATTAATGTAAAAAACGAAATTGAGAAACAAAAACAGAATGATCCGGAATTTAGAAAGGCATGGGATGATTCGCGTGCCGAGTATAGACTCATAGGGAAAATGATTTCTTTACGTAAACAAGAAAATATAACACAAAAGAAATTAGCCTCATTAACAGGAAATAAACAGCAGGTAATTTCACGGATTGAGAGAAAGGAAAGTATCCCGACTATAAGAGCATTTAGTCATATACTTGATGCATTAGGATATGAATTGCAGATTGTAAAAAAGAAATAGGTATAGTTTAATAAAAGTGTAGTGTTTTATATAGCATCTAACAGAAATTGTTAGGTGCTATTTTTACAATCAAAAATAAAAAGAAGATAATTGCCCCATCCCCCAAAACATGCTACACTAAAACCAAACATTTCAACCTCAAAAGCACTAAGAAAGGAGCACCTATGCCTACTTACCAAACCCTAACCGAAGGACTATACAACACAGCCGTTGGCAAATCATTTCTCGTGAAAGGAATTGAATACATAAAAATGAACGAAGCACTTCTTATGAGAAAAGACACGGGAACGTATTACACATATGGCATTGATTTTGGGAAAATGCCGGGTTTCTAAAGAAGTTAAAAAAATCTGTTCCGGTCGTTTTATCTAGTGATTGTGGGCGGTGCCTGCGTATATGTTTATGGTGGACAGACACGATGAATGCGATTTTAGATTTGTTACGTCTGGAAAGTAGCAATATGCAGGTGAGCAATAGTGTATTGAAATTGGAGGAATTTCATGGATACAAGAAAAAGTGACGCAATTTACGAAATACTATTACAAAAAGGCTTCGCTGAAAGTCTGTGCCGGGAGATTGCATACAAATATATGAATACCGATTATACAGCGACACGAATGCTCGGCTATTTGTACCGCATGACCGAGCTAAAAGAAGAACAGCTTGTCGACGAAATGATAGCAATCTTAGAAGACAGAGACCGAATCATAAAAAAACATGAGATGGAACAAGCACAGGCAGCCATCAATCGGATTTACAATGAAGGGTTGGAATAAATTAGTTTCACTGTATGCTTAGCCAGAAAATGAGAATGTTGTTTCACATTCGGAACCGTTCCCGCTTAGAGAACACACGTAGCGGTGCCTGAGGGCAAAATACACCCTCTAGGCACCGACGGTGTTCAATGTTCCTCATAGTGAAAGCAACATTCTCATTTTTTGCTAAGCATACAGCGAAATGTTAAAAAAAGAAGATATGTTATATATTTTGCTTCAGATGCAACGCAAATTTTCAAAAAATGTTAAAAGCGTTGCCATACAGGGCTTCAGGTGGATGTCAGAAAAAGTATGCCCTGCCTCCCCAAAATGCATTACAAGAACTAGTTTATATACAGTGCTAGATATCAATTTTTCAGAATTCCAGTAAATCATCAAGAAAACGGTTGCGATAAGTGGGTACAAACACGTGGGTATCGAGCATGTGTATTTAACATGCCGATACCCTTACGCGTTTGTTTAACGGGAGTGCCCACTTAACGTACCCGTTTTCTTGATAATTTACGGAACATGAAAAAATGCCATCTTGTAAAATTTATACAAATCCCATATAATATAAATACAAAATTATAAAGGAGGTCAATTATGGGTTGCGCAAAAATGAAGAAGTTACTTTGCCACGGACTGGCTGTGGCGATGGTTGTGTCATTAACGGCCACGGCATCGGACAGCAGTGCGGCAGCAAAGAAAGCAAAACCTGCAAAAAAAACAATTAAGATTGAGCAGGGAAAATCAAAAAAGATTGTGGTGAAGAATAAGAAGAAAAAAGCAAAATACAAATTTACCGCATCAAACAAAAAAATTAAAGTTTCAGCTTCCGGCAAGGTGAAAGCAGTAAAAGTCGGAACTGCCAAAGTTACGGTGAAGGAAAAGTATAAGAAAAAGACAAAGAAAATCGGAACCGTAAAGATTATTGTAACAAAGAAAAAGACAGTTAAGGGAACGAAGGCACTGGTGCAGACGAGTAAACCAACAAATCAGCCGACAAGCACACCATCGGAGAAACCACAGGTGACCAAAGTGCCGATTAAGACGCCGGAACCGGTTGCGTCGGAAGTATACAGTAACTATTTTGAAGACGGAGACCTCAAAGGATTTGCGCCGATTGGTGGCAAACTGGAAGTTTCCAATTCACAGAACTACACAGAAGGCGGTATGAACAGTCTTCTTGTGAAAGACAGAACGAGTGAAACAGATGGTGCAAAACTTCCAATTCCCGAGTATGTGATTGCGGGTGAACATTATCAGTTCAGCGTTGTTGTAAAGCAGGATACCGGAAAAAGCCAGAAGATTGCACTTCGTATGACTTATACTGACCAGAATGGAATGGCAAGAGACGTTACGCTGATTACAAACGCAGATGCAGGAAAAGCATGCGCAAGCGGTAAATGGACTACGCTCAAAGGCGAGATTACGATTCCGAAAAATCAGGGTGATGCAGCGATGACACTCACCATGACTACCGCGACAGATTCATTCCTTGTGGATGATGTTATCATTAGCGGAAAAGCACAGAATAATGTCTATAAAGTCAGTGACGAAGAGTATGAGAAAATGCTTGAAGACAGTGTGTACTCAACCGGAAACAATGCAAGAATCAAGCAGGTAATCCAAAATGCGAGAGACGGAAAAGATGTCACACTTGCTTACATTGGTGGTTCCATTACAGAGGGCGCATTGGCAAAACCAAACAGCATGTGTTATGCGGAAGTTTCGGCAAAAACATTTGGTGTGAAATATGGAAAGAACAATGGAGAAAATGTTCACTTTATTAATGCCGGAATGAGCGGAACGCCATCCGATATTGGTGTGGTCCGTTACAATCGTGATGTGATTGACCGTTTACCGGAAGGAAGCGATCATCCAGATGTGCTGTTCATTGAATTTGCCGTAAATGATTATGGTACGGCAACTGCAGGAAAAGGTTATGAAGGACTGATTCGTCAGGCGTTGAAATCCGGATCTGCTGTTGTGCTTGTATTCTCAGTATTTCAGAAGGCGAGTGGCGGTGTTGTCTGTGAAAACGATTATCGCCCATTTGGTACGCATTATGATTTACCGATGATTAGTATGGGAAATGCGATTTCGTCTTATTTTGATGGAAATGACCAGAAAGCGTTTTATAAATGGTACTTTGGTGATTCCCTGCATCCAAACAACACCGGTTATCAGTTGATGGCAGACTGCATTACACGCATGTTTGATAAGATGGACAAAGAAACGGCAGAAGAAGATAATATCACCGATATGGATGCGATGGCACCGGTTAAGTCATCTGCTTACCAGGGAATGAAGATGTTGGATTCTAAGACTGATGTTACAAAGGACAATGCAATTACATCATTTACTTCCGGCGGATTTAATCAGAATGATAATGCAACGGGCTCTTTCCAGTACGAGTATAAGGGACAAAAAGGTGCGGCATGGTTCCCGGATAACTGGATGCATACGTCAACAAGCGGCACGGACGCTTTGAAATTAAAAGTAAAATGTAAAGCACTTACGTTAATTTACAAATTGAGCAATTCAGTGGAATATGGTTCTGCCGATTTGTATGTAGATGGCAAACTTCAAGCAACTCTGAGTGGTTATGATACCAGCGGATGGAACAACGGTAAAGTATATGTAGCCATCGAAGAGGATGCCGAGGCAGAGCATACAATTGAACTTCGCATGAATGATGAAAGTGAATCAAAGAAGTTCACCCTGATGGCAATCGGTTATAACTAGGTAGTTGAAAGGAAGAAAAACCTGTGGTACACTATGGTTGAAAATGAAGCAAGGATATGAGAATTATGATGTACACAGGAAAACAGCTAAGGGCACTTGTGATGCCTCTTATGTTTGAGCAGTTTTTAAATGTAATGGTCGGCATGGTGGATACGCTGATGGTTTCCAAGGCGGGAGAAGCAGCGGTATCCGGCGTGGCACTTACGACTAATATTAATCTATTGATTATTCAGGTAATGGCGGCACTTGCGACAGGAGGT
>ERZ779992.966-NODE-966-length-17378-cov-3.025573_pt1 | contig 17378 bp, 16 predicted proteins | sample MGYA00511934_ERZ779992 | MGnify/ENA primary metagenome ERZ779992 (study PRJEB29588, sample SAMEA2163248) | human gut metagenome | biome: human gut; feature: human-associated habitat; material: faeces | place: Denmark | collected 2008/2010 ...
CTTTTAGATGTTTTGCCACTCGTTCAGCTCCATCAAAGAATTTCACGTTTCCAAGTATTTTTTTTATATCGTCTTTTATTAAAGGATAATGTGTACATCCAAGTACAACATTTTTAACTTTTCCTGTATATTCTTGCAGATTTTGCTTTAAATATTTTTGTATTTTTTCATGATTTCCTTCTTCAATTATATCAGCTAAACCACTACAAGGTAATAAAATTGTTTTATTATTATTATATTTTTGATATAACAAATTAAATTTTTCACTTTCTATTGTTCCTTTTGTTGCCATTACCAAAGTTATATCATCATATGCATAATCATATACCATTTTATATGCTGGTTCAATTGCAATAATTGGAATATTATTATATTTTTCCCTTAAGAAACTTGCTGCTTTAGCACTAGCTGTATTACAAGCTATTACAATTGCCTGTGCACCATTATCTATTAAATTTCTTGTTATATTATCTGCAATATCAATTACCTCTTTATCTGTTTTTTCTCCATATGGGTTGTTAATTGAATCGCTATAATAATAATAATTTAAATTCGGTAATATTTTTATTATTTCTTTTAGTACAGTTACTCCACCTATACCTGAATCAAATACTCCTATTTTAAATATTCTTTCCATTTTATCCCTTCTTTGTGAAATTTGTTTTTAAGACGTTTTTAAGTGTTTTTCAGTTAACTATATTCTTTTGTTGTAAAAGTGCCTTATTTTTGATTTTCATGCGTTGTTTTTATTTTTAAAAATTATTGAACTTTTTTAATTAATAAAAAAAGATAATAACCTTTTCCCTAATAAGTTATTATCTCTTTTTGGCGGAGATTGAGGGATTCGAACCCTCGCGGCCACTTACGCAACCCTAACGGTTTAGCAAACCGTCCCCTTCAACCTACTTGGGTAAATCTCCATTTACATAAATAGTGAATAACAAATACTGTATTCTTTTTTATTTATTATTCACTTCTTTATTTTTAATATATTTTTTTGTTGATTGGCGGAGAGGGTGGGATTCGAACCCACGGTAGGCTACAAACCTACGCCAATTTTCAAGACTGGTGCCATAAACCAACTCGACCACCTCTCCATATCATCTCGTGACAAGTTATATCATACCATAAAATTATCTTATTTGTCAACAATATATTTATAATTTTTGCAATTATTAAAAAATTATTCCACTAATCATGAATTTCGTTAATTTATTTCATAATTAGTGGATTTTTCTTATTTAATTGCCTTATCTAAAGCATCTTTTTCTTCATTTGACAATGCATATTCACATTTTCCTTCTACTATAGGTTTTGCATAGATATTTGATGTATCTCTTCCATATATTCCGTTTAATACAATGCCAGTATTATGCTCATTTAAAATTGCCAAAGCAAAGCTTAAATTACTACCAGTATCTTTATACGCATTATACCTTACTAATCCAATCTTTTTTAGATAATTCTTTGAATCTTCATCTAATTTTTGGCAATATATTTCTATTTCATTGTTTTCTTTTTTTATCTCATCAACACTCTTAACATATTCCTGCAACATTTCATTTATATTGTTCCCTTTACCGATTTTTGTCATAAAATCAGAATAATTTTTTCTTAATTTAGTAAGTTTAATTGAGTTTAATACATAAATAGCAATCAATGCTATATTTATTATTAAAATAATAACATTAAATAAATTAAATTCAAAATTCATATTCATTTATTAATCACTTCCTATTTAATTAAGCCCAGGATCCTTTCTAAGTCATCATTTGAGTTATACTCAATAACTATCTTTCCTTTTCTTTTTCCAGCCTCTAATTTAACTTTCGTGCCAAAGAAACCCTGGAATGAATTTTCTATGTCTCTGTATATAGCCTGATATTTTAGAGATTTTTCTTTATCCTTTTTAGGTAAGTTCTTATCGTTATTTATTTTTCTCTCTAATTCATCGTATTTATCGCCATATTCAATAACACCTAAAGCTAATTTATATTGTTTTTCTGGATCTTGTACCTTTAATAACTCTCTACATTGTCTTTCACTAAAATTATGTTCAACAACTAAGTCAATTACTCTTGGGTCTAAGTTCAAAATTCTTACATTATTAGTCAATCCACTTCTACTCATTCCTAGCTTATCAGCAAGTTCTTGTTGAGTTAGACCATAATCATCTAATAATCTTCTTAATCCTTTAGCTTTTTCTATTGGATTTAGGTTTTCTCTTTGAATATTTTCAATAAGTGCAATTTCTCTATTCTCTTGTTCTGTTTTCGTTCTAACTAAGCAAGGGATTTCAGTAAGTCCAGCCTTTTTTGCTGCTCTCCATCTTCTTTCTCCTGCAATTATTTGGTAATAATCATCTTTTAAAGTAACAATAATTGGTTGTATAACACCATATTGCTTTATTGAATTAGCTAGTTCATCTAGCTTTTCCTCATCAAACCTTTTTCTAGGTTGTTCTTTATCTGGTTCAATTTTAGTAATTTTAATATTTTGTACTATCTCCCCTGTCACTTCTTCAATTTCAGGTTCTTTAATAGTATCACTAAATAACGCATCTAATCCTCTTCCTAGACCAGTTTTTTTTGCCATATTTTATTCTCCTTTCTTCATATGCTTTGCAGCTTTTTGTTCTTCTTCATTAATCTTCAGAAATTCTCTTGTAAATTTCTCGTAACTCTTTGCTCCTTTAGACCTTGGATCATACAAAGTTATTGGCATTCCATAGCTTGGAGCCTCACTAAGTTTTACATTTCTTGGAATTACATTTTTATATACCTTGTCTTCAAAATATCTTTTTACTTCCTTAACAACCTGGTTTGATAGGTTTGTTCTTGCATCATACATTGTTAATAAGGCACCTTCTACTTTAAAATCTTTGTTCATATGTTTTCTTACTAATTCTACTGTATTCAACAGTTGTCCTAATCCCTCAAGCGCATAATATTCACATTGTACAGGTATTAATACACTATTTGATGCTGTAAATGCGTTTAAAGTAATAAGTCCTAAAGATGGTGGACAATCTATTATTATAAAATCGTATTTATCTCTTATATTATTTAATTTTGTCTTTAATCTATACTCTCTATCTTCCATTGATACAAGCTGAACTTCTGCTCCTGCTAAATTCATATTTGATGGACATAAATCCAAATTTTTTACTTGTGTCTTTTGCAATGTATTTTCTACTTCTATATCTTCTATTAGTACATCATATATAGAGAACTTTTGTTCTTTATTTACTCCCAAACCACTGGTACCATTGCCTTGTGGGTCAGCATCAATAAATAAAACCTTCTTTCCTCTTTTAGCTAAAATTGTACTCATATTAATTGCTGTGGTTGTTTTTCCAACGCCACCTTTTTGGTTAGCTATTGATATTATTTTTCCCAATTTTATCCCTCCTATGTGTAAAAAAATGACATACTAATAATATATTAATATTATTAATATGTCAATAAAAAAATTAGATTTTTTTAAGTTTTCTATTGTACCGTTTTAAGCTTTAAAGTGGCTGTTTTGCAGGTGTTCCAGGCTTTCTTGGGTATTTTTTTGCTGTTGTCGAAACTTTCTTTATAATAATTAAATTTCTTTCCATTTTTTTATTATCCAATTTTAATTTTTCCTGTTCTATAATCTCTCCTCCAAGAAGTTTTATTGCTCTTTTAGCCTCTTTTGATTCTTCATCTGCTTTTGGCCCTTTCATACAAATACAAATCCCACCGATTTTAACAAATGGCAATAAATATTCCACAAGTACATTCATAGGTGCTACAGCTCTTGATACAGCAATATCATATTTTTCTCTGTATTTTTGATTTGCTCCCATCTCTTCAGCTCTCCCATGAATCGTGTTCACATTATTTAGTTCCAATTCAGTTGAAATTAAATTCAAGAAATTCACTCTCTTGTTTAACGAGTCTAACAATGTTACTTCTGCCTTACTACTTATAGCTATTGGTAATCCAGGAAAACCAGCTCCCGTTCCAACATCAATCATAGTATTCCCATCTTCTATATATTTCAATATTGTAAGTGAGTCTATAAAATGCTTTTCAATAATTTCTTCTTCGTCTGTTATAGCCGTCAAATTAACTTTTTCATTCCATTCAATTAAACTTTTCATATATTTATAGAATTTTTCTATTTTTTCATCTGAAATATTAATATTAATTTCATTTTCTTTTTCTTTAAAAAGTTCTTCAAACTCATTAAAATCCATTATTTATCTCCTTTTCAACTGTTCTAAATATATTAGTAATACAGATATGTCAGCTGGTGAAACCCCTGATATTCTAGAGGCTTGTCCCACTGATTCAGGTTTTATTTTATTCAATTTTTGTCTTGCTTCTATCCTCAATCCACTTAATTCTGAGTAATCTATATCTTTAGGAAGTTTTTTATTCTCTAATTTTTTAAATTTATCAACTTGTGCTTCTTCCAGTTTAATATATCCTTCATATTTTACTTGAATTTCTACCTCTTTTTTCTCTTCTTCTGTTAAATCTGGCATATTTTTGTCTATTTCTTCAAGATATTCATACTTTATTTCTGTCCTTTTTAGTAAATCGGCTAATTTTACCCCTATTTTTATGTTTGAAGAACCATACTTTGATAAAATTTCATTTACTTTTTCAGTTGGTTTAACAGTTGTAGTCTTTAGTCTCTCAATTTCATTAAAAATATGCTCTTTTTTCATTAAAAATTTTTCATATCTTTCATCAGATATCAATCCATTCTCATGTCCTATGTCCATTAATCTCAAATCTGCATTGTCTTGTCTCAATAAAAGCCTGTATTCCGCTCTAGAAGTCATCATTCTGTATGGCTCGTTTGTACCTTTTGTTACTATATCATCAATTAAAACGCCTATATAAGCCTGTGATCTATCTAATATTACTGGTTCTTTTCCCTGTAATTTTCTTGCCGCATTAATTCCAGCAATAATTCCCTGTGCAGCAGCCTCTTCATAACCAGAAGTACCATTTACTTGTCCAGCTAAGAATAATCCATCTATATCTTTGTATTCTAGAGACAATTTTAATGTAGAAGGATCTATACAATCATATTCAATCGCATATGCTGGCCTTGTAAATTCAACATGCTCTAACCCTGGCAAAGTTCTATACATAGCTATTTGTACGTCTTCTGGTAAAGAAGAACTCATTCCTTGCACATACATTTCGTCTGTATCTCTTCCAAGAGGCTCTATAAATACTTGATGTCTTTCCTTATCAGCAAATCTTACTACTTTATCCTCAATAGAAGGGCAATATCTTGGCCCTGTTCCTTTAATTTCACCACCATAAAGAGGTGAACGGCTTAGATTATCTCTAATAATTTGATGTGTTTTAGCATTTGTATAAGTCAAATAACATGGTAATTGTTCTATTTCAGGGTTTATTTTATCTTCTAGAGAGAATAATTCTATATTCTTGTCTCCATTTTGTATCTCCATTTTAGAAAAATCAATAGAATTTTTATTTACTCTTGCTGGAGTACCTGTTTTAAACCTTAAAAGTTTAATATTTAATTTTTCAAGAACCTTAGATAGTTTATTGGCAGGGAAAACGCCATCAGGACCACCTTCAAATGAGTTCTCTCCTATAAAAATCTTTCCTCTTAAATATGTGCCAGTACATAAAATTATTTCTTTTACCTTATATACTGCTCCAACATTAGTCTCTATACTTGTTATTTTATTGTTTTCAACACCTATATCTACTATTTCAGCTTGTTTTAGATATAAATTTGGTTGTCTTTCTAAAGTATGCTTCATTTCCATTTGATATTTTTTTCTATCAGCTTGTGCTCTTAACGAATATACAGCTGGTCCTTTAGATGTATTCAACATTCTCATTTGTACAAATGTCTTATCAATATTTTTTCCCATTTCACCACCAAGGCAGTCAATTTCTCTTACTAAATGTCCTTTGGAGCTTCCTCCTATATGTGGATTACATGGCATATTTGCCACAGCCTCCAAACTTATAGAAAACAATAATGTTTTCATTCCCATTCTTGCAGCAGCAAGTGCTGCCTCACAGCCAGCATGTCCTGCACCAACTACTGCTATATCATATTCTCCTGCATTGTATTTCATCTTTTCCAACTCCCTTATTTTTACTTTCATTATATCACTGTTTTCGTGAAAACTTAACTTTAATCTTATTTATTATAATTTACGCTTAATAACTATGTTTCTTTTTAGTTTTCATGAAAACATTCCTTATTTTTGTTCTGTTTACATAATGTCATATGGCGTTTTTCCTTATTTTCCAAGGCAAAACTTCTTAAATATTTCATTAATAATATCTTCAGAAACATTTTCACCTGTTATTTCTGCCAATTTTTCTAATATATCTTTTAAACAAATTGCCGTAATATCAACCGGCATATGTGTTTCTAAGCTTTCTCTTCCTTTTTCTACATCTTTTAAAGCATATAATATTTGTTGCTTATGCCTATTATTTGTTATTATTTCAGTATTTTCACAATCCAACTCATTTAATTTAAATATCTCTTCTATTTTATTATATAATTTATCTAACCCGGTTTCATTGATTGTAGAAAATTCAATTATATTATTTTTAAATTTTTTTAACTTTTCATTTTCCTTAATTAAATTTTTTCCAAGGTCAATTTTGTTTATTAATATAATTGTCTTTTTTCCTTCTATTAAATCTAATATTTTTTGGTCTTGATCATCAAACGTACGAGAATCGTCAAATAGAGCAATTATTAGTTCAGCATCACTTATATTGTTTATGCTTCTTTCTACGCCTATTTTTTCAACCTCGTCATTTGTTTTTCTTATTCCAGCTGTGTCCACAATTTTCAATGGAACGCCTTTTATATTTATGTATTCTTCAATAGTATCTCTTGTTGTTCCTTCTATATCACTAACTATTGCCCTATTTTCTCCAAGTATTAAATTTAAAAGAGATGATTTACCTACATTTGGTTTTCCAATAATTGCAGTTTTAATTCCTTCTTTTAAAATTTTACCATTTTCAAAACTATTTTTTAATTTTAATAATTTTTCTTCTACGCTATTTAATGTATCATTTATTTTTTTATTTGTAGTTTCTTCTATGTCATATTCAGGATAATCAATGGAAGCTTCTATATCTGCCATTAAATTTAAAATTTCACCTTGTATATCTTTTATTTTCTTCGATAAGCTTCCTTCTAAGTGTCTTTGAGCCACCATCATTTCTTTTTCTGTTTTAGAATTTATTATATCTATTACAGCCTCAGCCTGAGATAAATCAATCCTTCCATTCATAAATGCTCTTTTAGTAAATTCTCCAGGGTCTGCAAGAACTGCACCATTTTTTAAACATTCTTCTAAAATTTGATTTTCAACTACTATGCCACCATGTGAATTTATTTCACACATATTTTCTTTAGTATAACTCTTTGGTGCAACAAAGTAAGATACTAATACTTCATCTATAATTTCATCATTCTCACTTTTTACAATATTCCCATACTTTATAGTATATCCTTTTATTTTTCCCTTATTTTTAGGCTTAAATATCTTTTGCAAAATTTTAAAGCAATCATCACCACTCAACCTTATTATTCCAATTCCTGCATTTCCTGGTGCTGTTGATATTGCTGCAATTGTACTCATATTATTCCTCTCCTTTTTTTCTTAGAATATAAAATATTACACCTATTAATTTTATCCATATTTTAAATTAAGGTACTATTTTTTGTTCTTTTCTTACCCATAACCAATACTTTTTTTACTCAATAATGGTGCTTTTATATTCCCATAATTCATTTAGTATAATATTTTTTCACCAATAAAAAAGTCAAAGCAAGACAATAGTATATATACTAAAATCCGAACTTTGACTTCCGATTTATATTCAATTATTTCTTTGCTATAACAACTCTTCTTCTATCGCCTTCACCAACGCTATATGTTTTCACAAATTCACTATTTTGTAGTTCTGTATGTAATATTTTTCTTTCATATGCTGTCATAGGCTCTAATGTTACAGACTTTCCTGTCTTTTTAACAGTCTTTTCAACTTTTCTAGCTAATTCTTCTAAAGTCTTTTTTCTTGCATCTTTATAATTTCCAATATCAAGAATTACTTTAACACTTTCTTCTCTATTTTTACTTACAATAGTTGTCAAAAGTGTTTGTAAAGCCTTTAAAGCTTCTCCTCTATATCCAATCAATCTTGTAGAATCTTCTCCACTAATATTAACATATACAAGTCCATTTTCGTTTTTTACTGTATATTCAATATTACTAGAAATTTTACTTAAAAAGTTATTCAAAAAGTTTTCAACTGCTTTATTAGCATCTTCAATATCTTTTTGACTTATTTCTTTCTTTTCAATATTCTTTTCTTTTTTCTCTGGAATGCTATCTTCCCTAAGGGTTAATTCAACTTTTACAACATGTGGATCTAAAATACTAAAAAAGCTCTTCTTTTTTTCTTCAAGTATCTTTACATCAACTTGACTTCTTGTTGCTTTAAGTTCTTTTAATCCTTTTTCTATAGCTTCTGTAGAAGTTTTGCCTTCTGCAATAATCGTTTTAGGCATTTTCATCTTCCTCCTTGTTAAATATTTTGTCAATTATAAGTCTTTCAATTATAATTAAAATATTACTTACTAACCAATATAATGCTAGTCCTAAAGGAGCTATAAATGCAATCGATATAGACATTATTGGCACCATATACATCATAGTATTATTCATCTCTTGCATTGCTTCTAGACTTTCGCCATTTTCATTGTTTCCATCTTCAACATTCGCCTTATTCTCAGAAGTTTTTTCTTCTATTTGTAAAGTCTTATTTTTCTTCTTCTTTCCATTTGTTATTTTTATTGATACAAAAGATGTAATTATGTATAATACAGGAATGATATATACTGTAATATCTCCCATGTTTTGATTTGGAACTTTACTTAAATCAAGCCCCAAAAATTCCATATTAATATTTACATTTTCGTCTGTACTTGCTTTTTTCTGTATTACCTGTATTTCTGGGTAAGCTGATGCTTTCCCCTCTTCATTTTTTATTTCTTCTATATATCCATTTATTATGTTTGTATCTACCTTCTTCATATAAGTCAAAGGTTTACTTACAAGCCAGAATACAGAAAGAATAATTATAATTTGTAATATAGAACTTAAGCATCCACTAAATGGATTAAGTTTTTCCCTTTTATATAAATCAATAGTTTCTTGATTTAATTTTTCAGGATTATTCTTATACTTTCTCTGTATATCTTTCATTTTTTCCTGCATTTTTTCATTTTTCTTGATTGATTTTTGTTGTGATATAGTTACAGGTATTAATATAATTCTTAAAATTACTGAAAAAACTATAATTGCAATTCCATAATTATTAAATATGTTGTAAAGAAAGTTAAGTAAATAGCCAAATAAATTTGCTATTGCTCCCATGTTTTTACCTCCAATCAGTTTAAAGGATCATATCCACCCTTTGAAAACGGATTACATTTTAATATTCTAAAAATTCCTTTGATAATGCCTTTTATGCACCCATATTTTTCGATTGCTTGCTTAGTATATTCTGAACATGTAGGATAAAACTTACAATTTATTCCTCCATTAGCTAATACTTTCGATATATGTTCTTGATAAAATTCAATTATTTTTATCAATACTTTTCTAAAAAATAAACTAATTCTTTTCAAATAAGTCAGCCTCTTTAAAAATTTCTACTATTTCTTTATGTACTTCTTGAAAACTAATATTTTCAATAGACTCTTTCTTATTCCAAAGAAAAACAATATTGTATCCTTGTTTTATCTTTTTCATTTCTCTATAATATGACTCTCTTATTATTCTTTTTATTTTATTTCTATTTACAGCATTACAAAGTTTTGTGCTTATTGCAATTCCTATTATATTTTTGTTTTTATTATTTTTTGTTATGTAAACAATTATTTGCTTTTTGACATGATAATTGCCTCTTTTTATAACATTGCTAAATTCATAATTTTTCTTTAATGTATTAATCTTTTTCATATTTTATCGCATACCTTTCTCAAGGCACAAATCTTACATCATTACAAAAAAGCCACTAATAGCATTTCTAGTGGCTCTCTGCTTTAAATTAAGCACTTAATTTTTCTCTTCCTTTAGCACGTCTAGCTTTTATTACATTTCTTCCAGCTCTTGTGCTCATTCTTTTCATAAAACCATGCTCTTTTTTGTTTTGTCTCTTTTTTGGTTGATATGTTCTTTTCATTCTCTGCACCTCCAATATCTATATAATTTGATAATTTTCTTTCACAAGTATTACTTATTATATACCTGTTTTTCATGTTATGTCAATAGTTTGAAGTAAATTTAAATATTTTTATTTTTATTCTGGTTTTATATTGACTATTGAACCTATTTTTTGATATTATATACAGAAATAAAAGGTAATAAAGACTTTTGTGTTTTTTTGCTTAATTTTTACTAAAAAACATAGCGGAATAGCGTGTTTGCGAGTTATCCACAGTTTGTGGATAACTATGTGGATAACTATGTGAATAAAATAATTTCCTATTCTTTATTCTAGGATTTTGGAAGGATGAACATAAATGCAAAATGAACTAAATGATTTATTAACAAAAGCAAAAGAACTTTTAAAAGAAGAGACTACTAAAATTTCATATGAGACTTGGATAAAAGTATTAGAGATTCAAAGCGAGGATAATGGTCATATTGTATTATTAACATCTACAGATTTCCAGAAGAACGTTGTTTCTTCAAAATATATAGATTTGTTAACTAATACATTTAATTATTTGACAAACAAAGATTGTACTGTTTCTATTGTATCTAGAGAGGAACTTGAAGCAGCGTCAAATAATGCAGACCTAAGAGATGCCACAAGCATTGAAGCTCCTATTAGTTATGCCACAACAAATTTAAATCCAAAATACACATTTTCTACATTTGTCGTTGGTAATAATAATAGGTTTGCTCATGCTGCTGCCTTAGCAGTTGCTGAAGCACCTGCCGCATCTTATAACCCGCTTTATCTTTATGGGGGCGTTGGTTTGGGAAAAACCCACTTAATGCATGCAATTGGTAATGAAATCCTAAGGAATAACAAAAATTCTAAAATATTATATGTTACTTCAGAAAACTTTACTAATCAGCTTATTAATGCAATAAAAGATAATACTAACGATCAATTTAGAAACAAGTATAGGAGTATAGATATTCTTTTAATAGACGATATTCAGTTTATAGCTGGAAAAGAACGTATTCAAGAGGAATTTTTCCACACTTTTAATACATTGTATGAGAGTGGAAAACAAATTATTCTTTCGAGTGATAAACCACCAAAAGATATTCAATTACTTGAGGACAGATTGAAGTCTAGATTTGAATGGGGAATAATGGCCGATATTTCAAACCCAGACTACGAAACTCGTCTTGCAATTCTTAGAAAAAAGGCTCAATTAGATAATATTTTAATTGACGATGAAATTTTATCAACAATTGCAACTCGAATTGATTCTAACATCAGAGAACTCGAAGGAACATTAAATAAATTAATCGCAACCGCATCTTTAACGCACAGTCCTATCACATTAGAAATGGCTGAAAAAGCGATAAATGATATAGTTTCACAAAAGGAAAAAGTTATTTCTTCCGAATTTATTCAAGAAACGGTTGGAAAGTATTTCAATATAAATCCAAAAGATTTAAGAGGATCAAAAAGATCTAATGATATTACTTTTCCACGTCAAATTGCAATGTACTTATGTAGAAACGTTGCCAATATGTCTCTACCTCAGATAGGAAAAGACTTTGGCAAGAGAGACCATACAACAGTAATGCATGCTTGCAATAAAATCGAAAAAGATATTAAAGAAAGCAAAGAGACAAAGCTGATTGTGGAAAGTGTGAAAAACATATTGCTCGAAAGTAAATAGTCTGTAATATGCTATTTAAATATACTTTCAAAAATAAATTAAAATAGATGTTTGTAAAATACTTGTTTGTTTCAATATTCTATAATCATTCTAGCGCATAGCTTGTATGAGTTATTCACAGCCCCATGTGGAAAACGTGTGGATAAACTGTTGATAACTTGGCAATCCACAATTTCAATTTTTACCTGTGAATAACTTCGCAATTTATCCACAGAGTTATCAACATCAAAATTGCTAGGGAAATAAACAATCAACATAGTTTTCCACACAATCCACAGCACCTATTACTACTACTACTAAATATATTTATATTATTATAAAGGAGACGATTTCAAGATGAAACTAATTTGTGAGAAGGATAAAATCCTTAAAGCCCTTAATTCCGTAACTAAAGCTGTTGCTGTAAGAACAACAATGCCTATATTAGAGGGTATTTTAATTCAAACAAATGATAACGAAATAAAATTAACAACATATGATTTAGAGATAGGTATAGAATATATAATTAATGATTGTAAAGTAGAAGAACAAGGAGCTACAGTTGTAAATGCTATAATGTTTACTGAAATTATTAGAAGATTACCAGATACAGATATAAGCATAGAAGTAAATGATAAAAATCTTCTTGTTATAGAATGTGAGGGTTCTTTATATAAACTTGCAACAATGAATCCAGATGAATTCCCAGAATTACCAAAAATAAGTGTTGAAAATTCTATTGAAATTGAACAAACAATTTTAAAAGATATGATTAGAAAAACAATATTTGCTGTAAGTACAGAAGAAAATAGACCTATATTTACAGGCTGTTTATTTGAAATAGCAAATAATAAATTAAATGTTGTTGCTGTTGATGGCTTTAGACTTGCTTGGAAGAGTAAATTCTTACAAAACAAAGTAAATAATTTTTCTGCAGTAATACCAGGAAGAACTTTAAATGAAATAAACAAGATTTTAATAGATTCTTTTGATATGATAAAGATTGGTGTTGCTAAAAATCAAGTTTTATTTGAAATGGAAAACTGTAAGATAGTAACTAGATTACTAGATGGAGAATTTTTAAATTACTCAAGTGTTATTCCAGAAACATGGGAGACAAGAGTAAGAGTAAATAAATCAATATTACAAGACTGTTTCGAGAGAGTAAGCTTAATTTCTGCATCAAGCATTGAAAAAGAGAAGAAATATCCAGTTAAGGTAACTGTTGATATTGGAAAAGTAACAATTTCTTGTACAAACCAAACAGGTGATGCAAAAGAGGAAATATATGTATCAACAGAAGGAAAAAATTTGGAAGCAGGATTTAATCCAAAGTATTTCTTAGATGCACTTAGAAATATTGACGATGAAGAAATTTTTGTTGATTTTGGTACAAGTATTTCACCATGTATAATTAGACCAGTTGATGAAGAGGGAGATTATACATATATGATATTACCTATAAAATTAAAAGACTAAAATAAAGGGAAAATAAAAAAGTTTTCCACAATAGAGGCACAATATGTTGATAACTGAACTAGAATTACAAAATTTTAGAAATTATGAAAAGCAGAAGATCGAATTTAATAATAATATTAATATTTTTTATGGAGATAATGCTCAAGGGAAAACGAATATTATAGAATCAATTTTTATTTCTGCTTTTGGTAAATCGTTTAGAACGAGTAAGGAAAAAGAATTAATAAAATATAACGAAGATTTCTTAAATATCAATCTAAAATACAAAAATTCTAGTAGAGAGGGTTACATAAAAGTCCAAATCGCAGATAAAAAAAATGTGATTGTTAATGGAATAAAAATAAAAAAACTAAGTGACCTTTTAGGAAATATAAATGTTGTTTTATTTACACCAGATGATATTAATATATTGAAAAATGGACCCGCACAAAGACGTAGATTTTTGGATATGATGATTGGACAGATAAGACCAAACTATGTTCATAATTTGAACATGTATTTAAAGGTATTAGAACAAAGAAATAATTATCTAAAGCAATTAAAATCTACAAATGGAAATTATTATTTATTGGATATCTGGGATGAAAAACTTGCTGAATATGCCAATAAAGTCTGTTTATATAGATTAGAATTTATAAAAAAAATAACAGATAAAATAAATGAAATCCATAGTAAAATAACTGAGAATAAAGAAGAAATTAGAGTAGAATATTTAACTGACTGTGAGGACAAGGAAAAATTGCTTAGTTTAATTAGAGAAAGAAGAACACTTGACATAATTAAGGGATTTTCGACAAAAGGAGCTCACAGAGACGATTTTAATATATACATAAATGATAATCTTGTAAATGTATATGGTTCGCAAGGACAGCACAGAACGGCTGTATTATCTTTAAAAATGTGCGAGTTACAAATTATCAAAGAAGAAATAAATGAAAGTCCGATATTATTACTAGATGATTTTATGTCTGAACTAGATGCAAAAAGAAGAAAGAATTTCTTAAATAATATTGGAGATACACAAGTAATTATTACATGTACTGATGAAATAAAAGATGAGTTCGAAAACAAATCCGTATTCTATGTGAATAATGGAGTAATAAAAAAAGAACTTGATTAATTTAAAAAAAACGATTAGAATGATATAGAATAATAAAAACGAAAGGATGTAGCGTAATGGAAAAATATAACCATGAGTATAATGCAGAGCAAATTCAAGTTTTGGAAGGGTTAGAAGCAGTTAGAAAAAGACCAGGTATGTATATAGGAAGTGTTTCTATAAGAGGATTACATCACTTGGTATACGAAATAGTAGATAACTGCGTTGATGAAGCTTTGGCTGGTTATTGTACTCATATTCACATAATAATAGAAAAGGGAAATATCATTTCAGTAGAGGATGATGGAAGAGGAATTCCAGTAGATATACATCCAAAAACACATATTTCTGCTGCTGAAACTGTTTATACAGTACTTCATGCTGGTGGAAAATTCGGAGGAGATAGTGGATACAAAGTATCTGGAGGTCTTCACGGAGTTGGTGCATCTGTTGTAAATGCTTTGTCTGAATGGGCTGAAGTTACAATACAAAGAGATGGTGGAATTTATGAAATGAAATTCCAAAGAGGAAAAACTACTGAAAAGCTTACTAGATTAGGAGATTCTAAAAAAACAGGAACAAAAGTAAGATTCTTAGCTGATAGTACAATTTTCGAAACTCTTGAATATGATTTTAAAACTTTGGAAGAAAGATTTAGAGAAATAGCGTTCTTGAATAAAGGTTTACATATTACGATAGAAGATCAAAGAAATGATGAAGATTTAAAGAAGTCAGAATTCTGCTTTGAGGGAGGATTAATTTCCTTTGTTGAATTCTTAAATCAAAATAAAGAAAAAATCCACCCAACACCTATTTACATAGAAAAAGATGGTGAAGTACCAGTAGAAATAGCTTTACAATATACAACAGCATATACAGAAAACATATATACATTTGTAAACAATATTAATACAATTGAAGGTGGAACGCATCTTGAAGGTTTCAAAAGAGGAATTACTAAAGTATTTAATGATTATGCGAGAGCTCATAACATTTTAAAGGAAAAAGATGCAAACCTTTTAGGTGAAGATATAAGAGAGGGAATGACTGCGGTAATTTCTGTAAAAGTAAAAGAGCCTCAATTTGAAGGACAAACTAAAACAAAGCTTGGTAATAGTGTGGTTACAGGAATTGTTCAATCAATGGTAGTTGAAGTATTGACACCTTTCTTAGAAGAAAATCCTTCTGTTGCAAAGGCAATATTAGAAAAATGTATAAGTGCATCAAGAGCAAGAGAAGCTGCAAGAAAAGCAAGAGAATTGGTAAGAAGAAAAAATTCATTGGAATCAACAACTTTACCAGGAAAATTAGCAGATTGTAGCGAAAAAGATGCTTCACAATGCGAAGTATATATTGTCGAGGGAGATTCTGCAGGTGGTTCAGCAAAACAAGGAAGAGACAGAAGATTCCAAGCAATATTACCACTTTGGGGAAAAATGTTAAATGTTGAGAAATCAAGAGCTGATAAAATTTACAATAATGAAAAATTACAACCAGTTATATTGGCTGTTGGAGCTGGAATTGGTGCTGACTTTGATATTAACAAAATTAGATATGGAAAAATAATAATTATGGCAGATGCCGATGTTGACGGTGCTCACATTAGAACATTATTATTAACATTCTTTTTTAGATATATGAGACCTTTAATAGAAAATGGCAATGTATATTTGGCACAACCACCACTATATAAACTTTCTAAAAAAGGATTTAAAGATGTTTATTGCTATACTGATGAAGAAATGGCACAACATCTTCAAGAAATGGGAAGAGACAACGTAAATATCCAAAGATACAAAGGTTTAGGAGAAATGAACCCAGAACAATTATGGGAAACCACAATGAATCCTAAAACTAGAATCATGATAAAAGTTACAATGGAAGATGCAATGAAAGCTGATGCAATATTTAATGTATTAATGGGAGAAGAAATTGCTCCAAGAAGAGAATTCATAGAGAAAAATGCAAAATCAGTTAGAAACCTTGATGTATAAAATAATAATATAAAAAAATATATAATCGCCTATAAGATATTCCTTATAGGCGATTATTGTAATGCTAATATTAATCGTAGCTAAAACCATTATACCTAATTAATAACCTAATATATATTACTACATAAATAAGCTATTTCACCAAACATAATAATCAGTCACTTGAATGTAAATCCACCAATAACAGCCATATTCATCCTGAAAAGGACTAGAAATAACCACTAAAAAATACAAATACATTCGTAACGTAGAACATATTACCCATAATTTAACCATACACAAAATAAAGAAAAAAGTATAGCTTACAAACGAATAATATACTCATGTCGCCGACACATATACATCTAAAATATTAAACATATAAATATCTTTGCTCGAAATATATAAGACCCATTTTTGAATTTCATATATTTTTTTGTTTAACTAATATTAACGTTACAATAGTATTATGTACAAAATAAAAAAATATATACAAAAAAATATATTTTTTTTAATAAATTTCAGAAAAAATAATTAAATATATTTTTTATAAAATATATAAAAAATAAAATTTATAAATTAATAAAAATAATAAATATTTTAAATTAATAATTAAATGAGAATATTTTAGTTTAATTATTAAAAATATTCTCATTTAATATAAAAAAGGAATGTCAAGATTGGGATACATAATACGAACTCCTTAAAAAATACAAAAATCCTATGAATTGAAAAAGCAAATGTAATCTGAAGTAATTACATATAATATTTGAGAAGAATAAAAAGTGATAGTCGATAAAAGAGATGTAAATGATTTTTTAGAAGATAAAGAGTAAGGGAAATAAGTGATTGTAGAAATTTACAGTACTAAATTTTTAAGAGAAAATGAGATTACATAATATGAT
>ERZ779992.971-NODE-971-length-17330-cov-3.269117_pt1 | contig 17330 bp, 15 predicted proteins | sample MGYA00511934_ERZ779992 | MGnify/ENA primary metagenome ERZ779992 (study PRJEB29588, sample SAMEA2163248) | human gut metagenome | biome: human gut; feature: human-associated habitat; material: faeces | place: Denmark | collected 2008/2010 ...
TCAACAATATCATCTTTTTCAAGTTTTACATTTCTAGGCTTGGGATTATCTGAAATCACCTTACCGTCTCTGTATATTTTACTGCCTGAGTTTCTGCCCCAACTTACTGACAGCATCCGTCTGCACATCCCTATCAGCTCCCAGAAGATCATCATACCTGTATATGATCTCATGCGCCTTAGACATGACCTTCTCGTCATATCTCTCAATATGGAACACCGACTTCGCATACGATGCATCCGCCATTGCCGCGATCATACGGCTGGTCCAGTAGAAATTGTCCGTGGACACTTCCGCGGAGGTATTTGCCAGATACTCTGGAACCTCGTCAACATTTGTGTAAAATGGCACCATGACATTGAATGCATTTGATGCAAATGCCAGCCACTGGATGGCACTGCTGTCCTCATCCGCATACGGCCTGATCTGGATCGCCGACATGAAATCCGTTCTGTTTACTCCGATTGACCTGTATGCACCTCGAAGGCTTTTGTCGCCGTAATTTCCATATGGATCATACGGAGTGCCCTGATAATGTGAGGACAGGACATACTTCACGTCCTCCATAGTTATCTTCTTCTCTGGTATCATACACCACGGAATATCGTCCGACACCGGAGTAAAGTCTGCGTCCGGGCCATCCCAGACAGCGGAATTCGGATTAAGTGTCCTCTCCATGAACCACGCTCTCGGCGTATTATACACATGGTCCGCGTCGTCATGACTGCCAAATATATCCCTCGGACATATTATACTTGTATATGTGCCATCCGACGAATCGGTCTCATTGTTGGTGTCGTCGACTTCTTGTCCACAATCATCGTTCTCATCTTTATCCTGCAGCTCTCCGGTCTGTGATATATTCCGCGGCATCACGCACTCCATATTCTCCACGTTCAGATGATGTTTCTCTATAAATTCCGGAAGATCCGCTGAACACATAAATTCGTTCTGTGCCCCAAATGCATCCGCCAGGTCAAATTCATCCATGCCGAACTGGTTTGGCATGACAACATACACGTCATCTGGAACCTTTCTCGCGATCCAGTGATGTCCGCCGATGGTCTCAAGCCACCAGATCTCATCCACGTCCTGAAATGCTATTCCATTCATCTCATAAGTTCCGTACTGTTCAAGCAGACTTCCAAGACGAATTACACCCTCTCTGGCACTTTTTATATATGGAAGAGTGATGGACACGATGTCCTCCTCACCTATTCCACCTGCCTTCTCGGGCTTATCTCCGTCTGCTGGCTCATAACACACAAGCGGGTCCGCCCCGAGCACCCTCGAATTCGAGGTTATAGTCTCAGTTGCAGTCATCGCCACATTTGCTGCATTTACTCCGCTGGCCGCCCAGATTCCCTCACCGCTTAGAGCGTTCGGCACACAGGTGTATCTCATCGGATCGTCCGGAAGCTCTATCTCCACATGGGAAATAACAGACTTGTAAATGCGCGGCTGCTCCTCAGGATGCACCACAGCATACTTCTTCGGAGTGTATGAACCAGCCCCCGAATCATCATTTCTCGCTATTATCGTTGAACCGTCATATGAGGCGGCCTTACCCACTAATATCGTTGTACATGGCATTTGCTGTTCCTCCTAGTCTTTTTTATAATTGTACCCAAGTATTCTTACATGTCCATTGCAATATTTTAAAATAAACAATATTGCGTCACTAACTCTAAGCTGGACAGGACCTTTTATCAGATCATATCTAACTTCTTGTCATTTCATCTGAATCATTTCCTCTAAATATCCTGTCAATAACCAGAAATATCATATATCCCACCAGACTTCCCAGCGTATTCATCACAATATCATCAAGCTGGCAATATCCCCGCTCCGTTAGAAGCTGGACTGTCTCTATACCCACGCTGATGATAAATCCTAATAGAACTGTAAATCTACTGGCAATTCTGCCACGGCTGTGAGTGCCATCGCTTGTTCTGCCTGTAGGAGTCACTGCAAACGGGCACAGTATTCCAAACGGAACAAACAACAGAACATTTTCTATGACAAATGCATGTGCCTGAGGTGTTATCCCCCATGTGCCAAACAATGTCATATCTATTCCCTGTCGTGATCCCGGTTCTCTCGAGAGAAATACCGTGACAAACATAACCGCAATGTAAACACTTAGAATAAACCATACAACGGAATTCCTCACATGAACGCTCAGTCTATTCTTCTTTCTATTTTTTCTCTCTAAGCACAAAATGCAAATGACATATAGTACAACCACCAAGATCCCACTCAGGATCCCTATCGGCAGATACCCTGCCACCTCCATAATATCCTTAATTATAAAATTGATCATAAATTCCCCTCATATACTGTCAGTCAAGTTTATACACAGCACACCCATGCATGATATGTATTCCGAACTTTGGTTCCGGCAAATGAATATACTCTGTACTTATAATTATACATATCAACAGCAAATGCTCAAACTCAAAATCAAATTTTATATATCGATATATTTATTTTTCTAACGAATCAAGCCCGGTGTTGATTTACGCTCAAATAAATGCTACGTTAAGTACACACATATGCTATTACGAAAAACGAGGAAATCAAATTGAAAAAAATTAAAAATATACTGAAAATAACACTCATGATACTGGGCGCCATAATCGCCCTCGCAATAATATTTGTCGGTGTACTCACCGCAACAGAATACAGACCAAAAGATTCAGAATCTCTTGATATAATCAGAGGGAATTCCGTTGGTCATACCTGTTCCCCCTCCATCGGCGACAACCTGTCTGTAGTGACCTGGAATCTGGGCTATGGCTCTCTGGGTGCAAATGCAGACTTCTTCATGGACGGCGGCGACAGCGTATACACGTCTACCACAAAGCAGGTCCGTTCAAATATGGACGCCATCACCGCAAAGCTCAACGAACTGTCACCTGACATCATGCTCCTTCAGGAAGTTGATGAAAAATCATCCAGGAGCCACAGGCTAGACGAAACCGCAATAATAAAAAGTGAACTGCCTGACTACTGCAGTTCCTACGCATACAACTACAAGACGCTCATGGTTCCTTACCCTATACCACCCATCGGTCAGGTCACATCAGGCATCTTGACTCTAAGCACATTTGAAGTATCCAGTGCCAACAGGATAAAACTGCCATGTCCATTTTCATATCCGATCAGACTCTGCAACCTGAAACGTTGTCTGATAGTCTCCAGGATCCCACTTAATGGCTATGACAAAGAGCTTGTCATAGTGAACCTCCATCTTGAGGCGTACGACTCAGGCGAGGGCAAAGCAGCTCAGACCCAGATGCTCGCCGATATACTCCAGGCCGAAGCTGATGCTGGCAACTATGTTATAGCCGGAGGCGATTTCAATCAGACATTTTCAAATGTCGACCTCTCCGCGTACCCGCAGCAGTCGAACGACCTCTGGGCACCGGGACTTATCGACACAGATGAATTTGGTCAAGATTTCACATGCCTCACGGATTCGTCCGCACCTACTTGCAGGTCTCTGGATAAACCATATATCCATGCTGCGAAAGACAACTTCCAATACTATGTCATCGATGGTTTTATCGTATCTTCCAACGTAAAAGTCAAGGATGTTCAGACCATCGATCTGGGCTTTGAGAATTCCGACCACAATCCACTGAAACTCGAAGTTGAACTCACGAGATGATCGACCGTTTTTGACTATTTTTCTCAACCTGGCGGTTATTTCATCCATAACATTCCATCTTCGTTGCCCCCCTCCCTTCCTATCCAAGCACTTTGTCGCTCGACCCGGACAGCACTGGAAATCTGAGGCTGTGGTCAGGAATGGTAACTGACATATCTGTCGATGACCTTGCGGCAGCTGGTATTGTCATTAAAAAAAGAAAGCCAGAGTAATCAAAACTCAAAATGCATTATCACAAAGAAAGACACGATGTATACAGCATCGTGCCTCTCTTTGTTCAAAGTCTATTTTCAAACTAATACTGTTATTTAATTGTTACTCTGTAACTTGAATTCGTTTATTTCACTGAATTCCACAGCACATCCGTGCAGCTTATATTTCAGTAATTTGCTTATCCTGTCATCACATGTTAAAAAGAATATCTGATCTATATTTTTATTATCCGATCTATCCAACATTTGATACTTAATAACATCCAAAAAAGAAAGCATATTTACATCATCCATACAAGCGGTGAGGTCATCAATAAAAAATACTTTAAACTTTTCCCTATCACCTCTTTTGGTAATACTCGCAAAAAAATATGCCAACATGAAAACTCCCAGCTGCCCATTACTTAATATATTAACAAGATATTTTCCATTATCGTCAACTATAGACAGCTGCTGCTCATCTCCAGGGACAATATTCACAGCCGATAAAGCATCAATTCTCGCTAATTTTTTATAATACTTTGACAATACCGGTCCAACAGATTCATATTCCTCTTGCTTCAACGCATTCACTATATCTCTTATTTTTTCCGCTTGCGTTTCTGCTTTTTTGCGCAGCAGTTCGAATTTATTTATTTCCTCTTCCAGTTCTTTTTTTAATTTATTTTGGCTATGTAAATCTTTTACTTGAGTCATATAATCATTACTATTCATATAACTATTGATTGAATTTATCTTTCTTACAAATAAATCATAATTAAATATCATACTTCTAGGACATTCTTTTGCATAATCTTTTGCCTTAAGAAGTAATGTACTTTCATCCTCGCCATCATATTTATAACCCATAATTCGGAGGATCTGTTGATAGTTATTTATAAATTGCTGTTTTTTTGATTCCTCCAGCAATTTATTTTCACACGATTCTATTTTTCTCTTTATGTCAACAATCTGCTCTTCTTCGACATCCAATTTAAATATCCCAACCTTATTAATCCGCTCTACCATTGTGAAATATTGATTTGTTGTGCTTAATAATCTGCCGATTTCTCTCCTCTCAACAGTTATCTTTTCTATCTCACTTGTAATTACGGAATTGGCACGTTCTAACATGGATTTGTATAAATCTTTAATAATAACCTGTATCTTGTCTCTTTCTTCATTCTTTTTACATACCAAACTATTATTGTCGTTTATATATTTTTCAGCCTCAGACATTACTTGTTTTTCACTCAGTTCACCAAACTTTGGAGATCCACACACTGGGCATTTTCCACTTTCTTCCCTATATTTTAATATACCTTCCCTCTGTGAAAGCATTTCAGTAAAAGCAGAAAGAATCACATTACCTTCCGTCATATGCTTTATTTCTTTTTCTAACAGTTGTAATTTCTTTTCATTATCATTAATATCTTTTATCGTTTTATCATAATACTCTCGTGTAAATATCTGAGAATCAAATCCTAGTAACAACTCTGAATGCTCTCGTATGTTATTTGATGATAAAATTATATTTTTGTATTTATTTATTGCATTATCTATTTCCTCATATTTCTCGGCGGAATTTTTATATAATTTTTTCTTTACCGCTACCGCTATATCATCCTGATTCTGGATATAAATTTCACTTAACTCACGCAATTTCGATATTAAATCCTGATAAATCCTATCGCTCTCCAGCCGGTCCAAATATGAAACAACCATACTATAACCGCATGTATACAATTGTTCCTTTTGTCTTTTTAGCTGATTCATATCGAATTTTGATATATCCGTGACTTCATCTTCAAACAAAAATTCCGATGGATATTGTACAATTTCCGGTTCTCCTGCATAACTATTAATTCTTTTATTAATATTTTCAATTTTAATATTAACGTCATCCATTTTTCGCATCACATCATTTTCTTTGTGATTAACATCATTTGCAAATAAATCTAAATTTTTGGCAATTGTCTCTTCATTACTATAGTCAGATATAAATTCTGTGAATAAACTAGGCAAATCTTTTCGCTGCGTACTTTGAATACTAAACGACTTCTGAACATCACAAAAATGATAGTTGTAAAAACTTTTATCGATTATTTTATTTAACTTCGATTGTGGGTCCTCCTCACTCCCAACTAGTTCAACTACACTTTGTCCACTATCCAGATTATCAGCCTTTTGCTTTCTTACCAAAGTATATTCCCTATCTCCATCTTCATATGTCAATGTCACTTCCACAAAATCGTTTACATCAGCATCCTTATTCTTTAAAATGCCGTCCCAATTGACTTTTCTCTCATTATTATTCGTACTTCTTTTATCATATGCTGCCTTTAATCGTCCAATGCTGCCTGTCAAACACCATTCTATTGCGTCAATAACAGATGTTTTTCCCGATCCATTGGGAGCTGAAAGCAATACAAATGGAACATTATCAAATCTAATCTCTTTCTCGTTCCTAAACCCTCTAAAGTTTTTTATTTTAACACTCGTAATCTTCATCTTCTCTTAACCACCTCTCAATACAATCATATTCACTTGGCATAAATGAATAATTATTCTTATTTGCCTTCTTTCTCTCCACCGTCATAAAATCAAGCGAATTATCCGTTGGAATACTTCGTTTTAGCTGTTCCTTCATATCATTATTTACTTGTAATGGATCAGCTTTTATCATATAAAATGGTATTTCTAATTCTTCATCATTATCCAGAATAATGTTTCCATTTTGATCTATTTCTCCCTTCAAGAATATTTTTCTGGATATATTCAATGACAGTTCTTCCGACCTATCTTCTATGTCATCATTGAATATCACCAATTGCACAACATTGTATTTCATCTTATCCAAAATCGCTTTATCTTCCGCACCAAAAATCATAAAATTTCGAATCATCTCATCCCACTTGCTACAAAGGTTTCTGACATTCTCCCCCTTACAACTCAATACAATGAATAATTCATCTTTGTTACAACTGATATAAATCCCCTTCAATTCTTGAGGCTTTAGGTCATCATCATAAAAGTAATTCATATACAACCCTGTTTTTACACCATCTGCATCGTCCTCTATATCCTCATAATTATTTTCTCTAAATAAATCCTGCAATATCATAATCAATATATCCTTTCAACACATTTTTTTGCAAAAATACAATCTTCACAATTCTCTATCTCCCCCCACTCATCTAAATCTGTCTTTATGCATTTCATACATTCAATAAGAAATACATCATCCTCCATTCCAACAATCGAATCATCATCAACCATTTGCGCAGTGCTATATGAATAGTGATATTTCCCTGACTGTTTGCTGTCACACTTCATGTACCATTTGTGCGGTTTTTCATCAAACAATCTTATACAGTAATTTTTCTTTTTTAACTTAAACCCATCCGCCCCCTGAGGAAGTATTACACTAGAATCAACACAATCTTGTTTAAATTTCAGACATACATAATTGGGATTATCAACAATGTGTGATTTAGGATCCATTATTGATTCTCTCTCCTCTAAGTTTTTAGTCTTACACGAATAATACATGTCAAACATTATCTTCCACAAATACTTAAAAAAGTACTTCAAAGACTCCTTACAACCTTGCATTTCCATCAGCCTAGCATCTAAAGACATCGTTCTGTATCCAGATACACCCTCTCCTCTAGACGAGTTGAATGTGTTAATTAGCCTGTACTGTCCATCAGCATCACGGCAATAAGTTCCTAACCAATCTATAGTGTTTTTATATATCTTGTTAAGACACCTAAGCTGATCAAGCGCCAACTCTTCATTATCCATAAGAATCTCATCGTACTCCTCTGTGGCAATAGCAATAACACGTGCTATTATTTCATTTTCACTTCTTGTATTCCAATTATTATTTATATAGTCTTCAAATTCTTTTGGAGTCACTCGCAATGTACTAAATTCTGAAGTTTCATTTTTATATCTTCTCTGTATAAACATAACTGCAAGCCCCATCAAAACGTCACATTTTCTATCATTTTCCCCGAGACTTCCAGCGCCATAAAATCTCTCTTCTATTTTATTTTTTACTTTTTCTTCCAGGTCTAATATTGCCACTTCCTCTTCCACTTCAAATTTTTTCAAAAAATTAGATACAGATTCCTGATAAGCGCCCTTTTCAAATAATTTTTTCTTCTGTGCCTCCTTTTTTCTCTGTTGAGGAATATCTGTTTCTATCAGGTTACGAAAATCAACAGTCTCATCCGCTTTATCTTTTAAATCCACACCTATATTACTTTTCAAAGTTTCTAAAGCAGGCTTTTTAGGCGTTGATTTTTCTCCTGAGTGAATTACCAGTTTAAGACGTAAATTTAATTCATCTCCATTTGTTTTATCGCTCAATAAATCAAATCTAAGATATTGATAATATAAATCTGTTGATATTTCTTTCATATCGGGTGAGCTATGAGGATAATATTTTACCTGTACTATTTCTATATTCCCATTCTCATATACAACATCCATGTCTTCAAGAAATTCAAGACATACATACTTCACTTCTTCTTTTAATAAATAATATATCGCCAGTAAATCCTGGTATAAAAAACCTCTTATCTTGCTAGATGCATCACGTCCTTTATCCCCGATATACATAATATCCAGTTTGCTAATACATTCTTCACTGTAATTATCCAAGATGTTTTCCCTTTCTATATTCATATTATTGTTTAACAATAATTAGTTTTCCTATCTTGTAATTATACAATACCACTAAGTTTAATACTATAGTAATTCGTAACATAAATATAAAAAACCAGGAGACAATCATCTCTGATCATCTCCTGGTTCCAATTATATATTCATTCTTTATTAGTCCTACGCATTTGCCAGTGCCTTAAGCTCCTCAAGCATCTGAGGAAGCTTAGTATCCATCTCCTCATTCTTGAACTGGCAGGTGCCAACCTTCTTGTGACCACCACCGCCATACTTGAGCATAAGACTTCCGACATCCATTGTCGCTGTACGATTGAGAATGCTGTATCCGCATGCGGCTGAACAGCCCTGTCCACCACGACCACTGACTATCCAGGCTGACACATTCTGCTCAGGATACATGCTATAGATCATAAAACGATTGCCTGTATATATAGGATCGACACCGCGGAGATCACTGATTATCAGGTTACCGTCAACTACTGTGTGTGCCTTAACCATCTCCTTAAACTTCTCCGTCTGCTCATTGTATAGCACAATTCTCTCCTGAATATCAGGCATGGCAAGGATCTCATCCGTAGTCATGGTCCTGCAGGCATCTATAAGCTTCTCCATAAGCTGATAATTAGAAATTGTAAAGTTTCTGAATCTTCCAAGTCCCGTTCTCGGATCCATGAGGAAGCCTATGAGGATCCATCCCTTCGGATTCTGCACCTCGTCTATCGTAAGATTTCCAGAATCCACCTTATCAACAGCCTCCATCAAATCGTCAAACTGTGGAAATCTCTCTCTTCCACCGTAATATTCATATATTATCCTCGCACATGACGGTGTGATACGGCTCTCGCCCTTGTATTTGCCCTCAAGTGCCAGTCTCTCATGCTCACTTGAGTGGTGATCGAACCAAAGTCCGCAGCCCTCAACAAATGGCACATTCGCAAGACAGTCATCCTCCGTGATCTCCACCAATCCATCCTGAAGGTCCTTTGGATGTGCAAATTTCCAGTGATCTATGATACCCGCCTCTTTCAAAAGCGCTCCGCATGCAAGTCCATCAAAATCTGATCTTGTAACCAACCTCATATTACATTCCTCCCTGCTGTTTTAAGTAACCAATACAACTACAATTATATAAAAATGGGTGTAGTAATTCAAGGTTATCTTTGGCAGGGAATGCACTTATAAAATGGAAAATGCAGAGGGGTGCGCTCCTTTCTTATACACTATGGCTATAATATATCCTCCAGCGTTAGGGCACGCCGTATGAGCGTATGAATCAATCTCCTTTGACATGCCACTCACTATAGTTTTATTGTCTGCTATGAAATTGACAGTCAGTTCAGATACTTTAAACTTATCCAGTTGTATACAACGTCTTACCCCTACTATTCCAGCACTTCGCTTCATGTTAATCTCCCCTAGCAAGTCTTTCCTCTCAAAGTATATAACAAGCATCCATTCTACCAGCCAAAATCTAACAACCAGTTATTCAGTCTCCGCTCCCGATCCATATCTGACAGACTCTCATCTGCCGGTGCGGTATATTCTCCTTTAATTGTTCCATCTAAAATATAGAACACCCGCTTGCAGCGCGATGCCACCTTTGCATCATGTGTCACCATCATGATTGTGGTTCCCTCCTCATTTAAACGAACCAGCTCATTCATCACTTCCGTGGAGGATGCCCGGTTAAGCGCACCTGTCGGCTCATCTGCAAACAACAGCTTCGGATGATTGATCATGCTCCGGCAGATACAGGCACGCTGCAGCTGTCCTCCGGACACTTCATTAATGTCATGATCCGCCACCTCAATAATAGATAATTTACGCATCAGTGCCTCCGCACGGGATACCTTCTCCGCCCGACTATCTCTAGACTTCTTACTCTCTACCGCCGGAAGCAGAATATTATCAAGAATCGTCAGGTTCTTCATCATATACATTTGCTGAAAGATAAATCCCATATCATCCAACCGCTTCTTTGCCAATGTGTTCTTATCCAGTTTCATTATATCCTGACCATCAAATAAAACCGATCCACTTGTTGCAAGATCCATACCTGACACAGAATACAACAATGTGGATTTTCCGGAACCGGACGGTCCCATAATAGCAACCATATCCCCCTCTTCTACATTGAAGCTCACATTACGCAATACATTATTCTGTCGTTTATCAATCACATAGGTCTTACACAGATCCTTTACTTCTAATATATTTCCCATCTGTCTTCCCATCCTTTTCCATCTTTTCCCATCAAGCATTCCCTATGCTATCATCTTGTTCTATTCTACATTTGCCAAATCTGTTCCACGGATCGCGTATACTCTCCATGCAGTGATTCCAATCGTGAGCAGCGTCGCTCCCAGAATAATGCCCGGATAGATCAGCAGCATCTTTATCGAATCAAAACAGTACCGCACTTCTGTCGCCCCCATCATCGCCCAGATCGGATCACACCACAATTTAGTAACGGGTACCGCAAACGCCACCGCACACAGCTCCGCCACTATCGCCACCAGAAGTAACCGGCACACCTGCCATTTCCATATAGCACCATTTGTAAATCCAATCGCCTTCAAAAGCGCGATCTGACTAATCTCCGTTGACAGAAAAGAACGTTCCATCAGCACTGTTACAAGAATCACTACAATCCCTGTTATGACCAGAAGCAGCAGGATCACAGAATCCATAGCATCCGCAACTCCCATACAATCCACGCAGTATCCAGCCGCATCATAGACCCCATCAATATCATACATTTGTTTGATCTTCTGTATCCGCTTTGTAATCTCCTTGTCATCCGGATTGTCGGCAAAATCAATCTGATATGCCATCATTGCATTGGCATATACCATCGAGGTAGGTGCATCCTCATGCAGTCTTGCGACTTTGCCAAGCTGGTTCATCGACTGAAACATCGCCGTTACCATACACTTTCTTTTTTCTGCCCCAAAATCAATTGTAATCGTATCACCAATTCCTATTCCTAATTGTTCGCCAATGGCAGGCGTGATCGCAATCTCATTTGCATTTTGCGGCGCAGTTCCCTCTGTATAGCTATACTCGGATGCTTTTGTCTCCGTATTTTGCTGGAAAATAACCGAATAGGCCTCTCCGTCCGCCTCACAGGAATATTGGTACCAGATTTCCATACTGACTTTACCCGGCATTCCCATCTCTTCCAGATCCTTTTCAATTGACCGGTAATTCCCTTTTAACTGCTTTTCCCCATCCTCCTTCATAACACTCATTTTGATCAGTTTGGCATCCGGTATATAGATGTCTGATTCCTTTCCAAAACAGGTGATCAGATTCTTACTCTTCATTGTGGAGGATACCAGCACCATACCCAACATAATAACGGAACACAGGAAAAAGGCCAGCCATATGGTCAGATACCGTTTCGGTGCACTCAGCACATCATTTACTGCCATATAAAATGATGTCTGCACATGGGAACGTCCCAGGCGGTACCCGGATTTCTTCCGGTATCTCTCTCCGGTCTGACCACTCCGTATTGCATCAACCGGTGTTAGTTTCTTTATATTGCCTGTACACAGATAAGCAACCCATACCATGAGCACCATAACCAGTACTGTACCGATTGCATTGATTTCATGACCATTGTCATTTCCAAGAACCATTTTGGCAGATACCGACGCAATCAACATGTTACCAAACGGAATACTCAGGGCAAAACCGGTCACTCCTCCCACGAAAGCCATTACACAATATTTGACTATATACAATTTACGAATCCGACTATTTTTAATTCCAATCGCCTTCATAACCCCAATCTCACGATATTCCCCTTGTATGGTAAATGCGATCACAAATCTTAAGATCACAAACGACACAATAATCAAACATATGCTAAGCACTAACACGACCATTGCCACAATCATATCCATTACATACGCCATTTTGATCGTGGAGCGATCTGAACTAAACAAAATGTTAGATGCCCGGGTCAGCTCGGAAGCAAGTGCTTTCGTATCGTCCGATGCAACATGGAAGATCCTTCCTTCATACGTCTTTACCTTCTCACTTCTTGCAAACACCTGATAATCCTCACTATTCATGATCAACCGGGTATTTCCCATCATGTCGGATCCAAGCAAAGCGTCCTTGATCTCTCCTGCAATCCGGAACGTCATATCCACATCCTGCATCTGAATGCGGAGCGCATCTCCCACCTTTGCATGATTCTTAGCAAGCATACCACTTGTGATATAGATTTCCCCCTGCTTTACCTGTGTAAGCTGCTCATTGTCCGGCAGAAAAAAATGCAGCTGATCTTTTTCTAACGACTGCAACACCAGTGTATTATTTTTGGTACTGAGCTTCTTTCCATTTACTGTCACATCATCATTGGAGCCCCAGATGCAATGTTCCTCCCGGAAATTTGAAACGGATGTTGAATTCTCCAGAAGTTCCCCGACGCCTCCATCTCCCGACTGGGTAAATATCATATAATCCAGCAGTCCCGCTTTTTCAAAGAAATAATCAGTTCCATTTAATATAGTTACTACATTATTCAATCCACTTGCCACAAACATTGCAGCCAGAATTACAAAAAGCAGCAGGATTATATTCATGGTACGATTCCTCTTCAGATCTCTTTTCAATATGTTGAGATACATATACATAACTCCCTTCATGTTTTCTTGTATCCAGCATAACAGAAGAATTATTAAATAATCCTTAAATCATCTACTGCCTATAAAGCAAGTAGATCGGGCAGGATCACTCCCACCCGATCTAATGATACAATCTCACTATATCTTTCGCAAAACCATCGTAACCGTAAATTCATTATCCTTCGCTGTCCCGGCATAGATCTCGCCATCCATCTTGTGAAGAAGCTCCTTACAGATATACAATCCTAATCCGCTTCCCCGGACATGTTCACTGTTACTTCCCCGGTAAAACGAATCAAATATATGTGTCATCTCTTCCTGTGGCAATGTGTGTCCGGTATTCGCAATTGACACAAGCACATGATCCTCTTCCTCTGAAAATGATATTCGTATGCTTCTCCCATCTCCGTACTTAATTGCATTTTCCAGTATATTCTGTCCTGCCTCAATCATACGGTCTTCATCCCCATATACCAGACATCCCGGCACCTCTTCCACTATAAAACTTGTATGAAGCTGTTCCAACTTCTCTGCATAGTAATGGACAAGCATGTGTATCACCTTTGAAAGATAGATTTCTCCATTATGTACTTCCATTTGCAGAAAATCTTCCCTTGCCGCCTGTACGATCTGTTCTACATAATGGTTGATCTCGTCTGCATTCCTTCGGATTCCTGCAATGGCCTGTTGCCGTTCTTCCTCTTTGTCATACAAATTGGTGGCAAGTGCCTTTGTATACAGATCAATTGCAGACAACGGTGTCCGAATATCATGTGACAGAGATAATACTAATGTTTTTTTCTCCTTTTCTAGTTCCAGCTCACGGAGCTTATCTGATTCCAATTTCTCACGCAACATATCCATTCCCCACAGAAAGCGTCCAAAAAACTTGCTTTTTTCTGCTTTTACCGGAACCGACAGATTGCCCCTTGCTAGTTCTGTGGTCAGATATTCCATTGCATTAAATGGAGCAATGACTTTCTTTCCCATCATATACAGGACAACTGCAGATATCAGCCACATAACCATCAACATTCCATTCATCATCATTACCGTGTGGCTGCCTGAATTCTCCCTGTAACAGAACCGATACCATGTACCATCAATGTCTTCTATCCGGTATTCTTCATTACACACTTCATTCGGATCAAATATCTGAACCGACAAAAGACTGTTATATTTCCCCATGTCCAGATCTTTCGCCGAAATACCTTCCCTCATGTCCTGGGCTGCCCGTGAGACATCCACAAGATATTCTTTCTGTGCCCGGTGGGAGTCGTACCCGGTTATGACAAAATTACATATTCCGATCAGGCATAATTCCAATAGCAAAATACCTGCTGCAAATCTTCTATATCTACTCAAAACGATACCCCGTTCCCCATTCCGTAATAATATGTACCGGATGTTTTGGATCTTTCTCAATCTTGTGCCGGAGCCATTTGATATGCACCGTCAATGTCTGCATTTCCGATTCACTGTCACTTCCCCATATGGTATGAAACAGATACTCTTTCTTCAACGTCACTCCCTGATTCTCCATCAATAATTTCAGCAGCTCAAATTCCTTTGCTGTCGTCTCGACCGGCTGCCAGCTCCGCTCCTGTTCTGTCCCGATTGCAAGATAAACCGTCTGCATAACAGTATTTAACTTAATATCACCACGAATCATCTCTTCCTGTGCATACTTTCGTTTGAATATACCATTGATCTTCGCCAATAAAATATCTACATCATATGGCTTATCTATATAATCATCCGCTCCGAGATTCAGTCCCTTTAACTTATCTTCTTTCTGTGTTCTGGCACTTGCAATCAGAATATGCGCATTGGAGCTCTCACGGATTCTGGAACACACAGCAAATCCATCTATGCCCGGAAGCATCAGGTCAAGAATCACTAATTTGGCTCCATATCGTTCAAATAACGCAATCGCCTTTTCTCCCGTATCGACAACACTGACTGTATAGTGTTCTTTCTGTAAGAAATCAAAAAGCAGCTTGCCAATCTCTTTATTATCTTCTACCACAATAATATCTAACATGTCTTCTCCTCTTTATAGAACAAAAAAAGTTTACTATAAAATTAAAAAAGGTTTCAAAATATACTATCTTAATGATAGCATACTTTGAAACCACTACAAACGAAAATCTCTATCTTCCTCCCCATTGACAATCCCTCCCCCAAAGTGCTATCTTGTCGCCATAAACATCAGTATTCTGGATGACATCATGTTATTAACGCAGCAATCGTCATTCAGAATTGCAGACTAGTAATATATCAGCCGTGGCCTAACACCCACCAGCTAAAAGAGAGGATTCTACGTATGAAGAAACTATCCACAACAAAGATGGTCGATACCATTACAACAAAGAAAAAAGACAAGAATCTCTCACAGGCACTTGCTGAAGCCATAGACTTCGAAGTCGTTGACCTATTCGAAGAAGAGAAAAAGACAGCAAATGCAGCTGTACTCAACAAAAAATATAATATAGCAGTAGCAGGAACCGGATATGTAGGACTGTCAATAGCAATCCTTCTTGCACAGCACAATCACGTGACTGCAGTTGACATCATTCCAGAAAAAGTTGAACTCATAAATAATAAGAAATCTCCTATTCAGGATGACTACATCGAAATGTATCTTGCGAAGAAGGATCTTGACCTCACCGCAACGTTAGATGGTGAAAAAGCATACAAGAATGCTGATTTCGTAGTAATCGCTGCACCTACCAATTATGACAGTAAGAAAAACTTCTTCGATTGCTCAGCAGTAGAGGCCGTAATTGAGCTTGTGCTTAAGGTCAATCCAGATGCTGCTATGGTTATCAAATCAACTATTCCTGTCGGCTACACTGCATCCGTCAGGGAAAAATACAATACACATAACATAATATTCAGTCCGGAATTTCTCCGTGAGTCAAAGGCCTTGTATGACAATCTCTATCCATCACGAATTATCGTGTCATGCGATGAAGAATCTACTGACAAGGCGCATACATTCGCTGCATTACTTCAACAGGGTGCCATAAAAGAAAATATAGATACTCTGTTCATGGGATTCACAGAGGCCGAAGCAGTAAAGCTCTTCGCAAATACCTATCTTGCTCTCCGTGTGTCATATTTCAACGAGCTTGATACATATGCAGAAACAAAAGGACTTAATACCAAGGAGATCATCGATGGAGTATGTCTCGATCCTCGTATCGGCAGCCACTACAACAATCCAAGCTTCGGTTATGGCGGATACTGCCTGCCAAAAGACACCAAGCAGCTCCTGGCAAACTTCAACGACGTTCCTCAGAATATAATATCTGCAATAGTAGAATGCAACAGAACTAGAAAAGACTTTATCGCAGACCGGGTTCTTAACATGGCCGGTTACTATGATCGCGGTGATTTTTCCCCTGAACAGGAAAAAGAATGTGTCATAGGTGTATATCGTCTGACAATGAAGAGCAACTCAGATAACTTCCGCCAGTCATCCGTCCAAGGCGTCATAAAAAGAATCAAAGCAAAGGGTGCAAAGGTCATAATCTATGAGCCAACACTAAAAAATGGAGAGACATTCTTCGGTTCAGAGGTTGTAAATGACCTTAAGAAGTTCAAGGAAAAAAGTCATGCTATCCTTGCCAATAGATATGATTCATATCTCGATGATGTAAATGATAAAGTTTATACAAGAGATATTTTTAAGCGGGATTAATTCTATAATCTACCTCTTATGTGATTGTGGGGGATATATAATATTCTCCATCAAAAGCAAACAAGCTCAGACTGTATGAATACTTTAATTATCTTCTTACAGAAATCCCGGAACACATGGATGATAAGAGCAATGATTTCTGTGAGAAACTTCTACCCTGGTCAGATGAACTCCCTGCAGAATACAGAAAATAATACAAAAATAAAGCCGCTCAGACGAGCGGCTAATTATAATGGGGTATCCACTGTGGAGCGTTTACGTATTCTGTATCCTGTTCAAGTTTTTCAACAGTATCAAGTAACTTAGCTTTCTGTCTTTCATTGATGCTGAACATGACAGATCCATGCGAGAGGTGTATGGCCTGGATAAATCATTGTATGAGTAAACTCATACATTAAGCGGTTCCCGCTCGTCCGGACAGACGGTTT
>ERZ779992.976-NODE-976-length-17266-cov-2.890187_pt1 | contig 17266 bp, 13 predicted proteins | sample MGYA00511934_ERZ779992 | MGnify/ENA primary metagenome ERZ779992 (study PRJEB29588, sample SAMEA2163248) | human gut metagenome | biome: human gut; feature: human-associated habitat; material: faeces | place: Denmark | collected 2008/2010 ...
CCCCCGATGCTCTTCCGGCGCGGGATGCGTAAGCGCATTCGTCCCGAACACCCGCACATCCACAAAACCAATCGACTGCAAGAGCGCCACCAGCTTCTCCGCCTGATACGCGCGCTGTACCTGCTCCTCGTCAATCCGCCGATACCGTCCGTCCGGCTCCTTCACGAAGATAGCAAGGTGCATTTCCACCTGCTGGCGCTCCGGAAAATACCGGTTCTGCCACATGTACGTCACGTCCCGGCGGTCTTCGCCCATGAACTGGCTGCCCAGCAGGTGCTCCAGCTTATAAGGGGTCGACACATCGAAGAACAGCCCGCCGCCTGGCTTGATGGCTTCCCATGCGGATTGGAAGAACGCCGCCGCGTCCACATCCTGCAGGAGGTAATTCACCCCGTCGCACGTCGCCAGCACCGCGTCCACCGGGCGATGCAGCCGCAATTGCCGCATGTCCTGCCGGATGAACGGGATGCCGAACCCCGCCTTGCGCGCCTTCTGCGCCGCCTGCCAGAGCATTTCCTGCGAGAGGTCGATACCCATCATCTCATAGCCCAGCTGCTGCAAGGGCAGTGTCAGGCTGCCCGTGCCGCACGCGCACTCGCACACCTTCGCATTGCGCGGGATGCCGTACGCCGTCATCATCCGGGCATACATATCCGCCCATGCGCCATAATGCACGTCGTTCATCAGCGTGTCGTAAACTTCCGCAAATCCTGTATACATTCGTTTTCCTGCCTGATTATCTGTTTTTTCCGCGCATCGTACCGCCGATTCTGCCCGCTTCCTTCGCGGACAGACCAGCCCAGCCGACGCTGCGGAGTTTTTCTGTCAGTCCGAGGGCTTCCGCCGTCTCATACTTGCGGCGGAGCTTGTCGGGCAAGCGCCAAGTTTGCATTCTATCACCTCCCGGTGGGGGAATGCTATTTCCGCATAGAATTGCGCTTCATGCAGAGGGTTTCGCCTCTGCGGAGGCGAGTCGGGGGCTTTCCGGTCGCCCCCGACACCCCTTCGGCGCCGTCACTTTTGGGGTTAGCCCATGTTGGTGACAGTCGAAGAAGTCTGCTTGCGCATTCGCTGGTTTCTATCCGAAAATAGTCTACAAATAGAATGCACACCCTGCGCCGCCGTTATCCCTTAGTGCTTGTCCGTGTAGCCGTTTTCCCACGGCTTCAGTTCGCGCTCTTCTTCCTGCTCGTCGTCATCATCATCATCGTCGTCATTCTCCTGCGACAAGCCGCGGTTGACCTGCGCGCCCTCAATGCGGGAGTTGATGTACTTGTCAAACACCGCGTTGGTGAAGCTGGCGGTGATGAAGCGGCTGAACGCGAAGCCGAACACGAGGTAGTACGCGAACAGGAGCAGCAGCACCCACGGCTGAAGCGTCAGCAGGAAAATCACGGTGAACAGCACCGTCGGGACGCAGTGCAGCAGTCGAATGCCCACGCTGCCTGGCAGCCGCCCGACCGCGAGGATAAAGCTGTTGCGGATGATGGTGCGGAAATTCATCTGATACGTCACCATCATCGGGTACATGTACGTCACCGCGAGCGCCCAAAGAATGCCCAGCATCAGAATCAGCATCTGCGGGATGACCCACACGGCGTTTCCCACCGCCATATCACCATAGAAGCGCCAGCAGATGTAGACAAGGAACGGCACGCAGCCGGTAATCGTGCTGACGAGCAGCCCCTGCTTCCAGTTTGCCTTGATGGCATCCTTATAATCCGCCCACGGGAAGGCGTGTTCGTCGCGCGCCCAGTTGCGGGTGACGTAGCTGAGTCCCGCCGTGAACGGGCCGGTAATCGCGATGCACGGAATCAGAATCAGCAGCGTGACAAAAATCATGTCGCTGCTGGTCTGCATGGCTTCGCGGAGGGCTGTCTGGTCAATCGTATCCAGCACAGCGCCCGTCTCGTCCACCTGCACCGTGCCCGCCAGCGTCATAATCAGGCTGACGACACACAGCGCAATCGCAATCATCGCGGGCAGCCACGCCACGAAGTACATCAGGTTCATGCGGCACAGCCCGCTCATGCGCGTGCGGAGCATCTCCATGAACAGCTGCCAGCGGTTCTTCGGCAGGTCGTCGGGCGTGTAGTCGCCCTTGCCGCTCTTGCCGTAGTAGTAGGAATTCATCAGCTTGTCAAACACCGTTTCGTCCTCCTCGTCAGGCGAATGTCATCCCCGATTTTCCACCTGCATCGAGGGATGATAAACCAGTTTCTTATTATACCATATTCCGCGAAAAAAGCAAAGAAAAACATGCTCTTCGCGAAAAATGTTACGAAATCGTCACAAAGTGACACAAAACCCCGGTCAGCCGTTTTCTTGCTGACCGGGGCAAAAAAATCCGTATTACTGGCGACCGCGCTTGCTGCGGCCGTAGATTTGCGCTTTCGCGTCCTCCATGGCATCGCCGTCTTCCGCCATATCGTCCGCGGTAAAGACCTGCTGCGCCTCGGCGCTTGCGGGCTTTTCGTTTGCTGCCACGTCGTCCGCCGTCTGCACTGCGTCCGCCGTTTCTGCCGTTTCAGGCTTTTCCTCGGCTTCCGGCGCATTCTCGCTTTCGTCCGCAATCATCACGCGCTCGTCTTCCGGCACTTCCTCGGTGTAATTGCGGCGTTCGCTGAGCTGCAGCTGCTCCTGCCCATCCTTCGGGCGATTCATCACGCGCCCGGCGATGCTTGCTGCCAGCAGCACGGCAGAAATCACCGCCAGCACCGCGAAGATGTAGTACAGCGTCGTCAGCACACCTTGGAAGGTCGTCACGGCGGCAGGCAAGGTGTCCTCCGTGGGCAGCTCCTCCGCCACAAAGGGCTGCGGCGTGGTGACAGGCACCTGCGTCGGCGCGCTCGTCGGCGCTGCCTGCTGCACCTGAATGATGTTGCCCTCGAAGGTCGTCGCTTCGCCCAGTTCGTTGCTGAGCGTCGCGTCGAAGCGGAATTTGCCCACCATGTTCACCTGCACGTCGCGCATCGTCGTGAAGGACTCGCCGGGCGCAAGCTGGGCAATGCTCGCCAGTGACACGCCCGAGGACGAGACGGTGATTTTCTTCGCGTCATAATTGCCGGTGTTGGTCACAGTGATGGTGAAGCGGATGACCGACGGCAGGGTGAACACAACATCCGTGCTGGCAGTCGTTTCCACCGTCAGGCTGGGTGCTTTCGCCGGGTCAATGGCGGTCAGCGGCAGGCGGCCCGTCGCCGTTTCAATGCCGGTCGTTCCCTCCATGCCCGTCACGGTGAACTGATATTCCGCCGTTTCGGTCATGGTGATGGTCTTTTCCAGCTTGACCGTCTTGCCCGCGTCCACCGTCACATCGGTAAACACCGTGTTCAGCGTCGGGTCAGTGACGGTGATGCCCGTGATGTTCTTCTTGCCCGTGTTCTTGAGCGTCAGCGTCAGCTTGACTTCATCGCCGATATTGCCGCCCTTGCGATCAGCGGTCAGCGTTGCGGTCAGGTTGACCGTGCCGTACTTGATGGTCGCATCTGCCACCTTTTCGGTGTAGCTTTTGCCGCCCGCGGAGTAGGTGACGGTCGCATTGGACGTGATGTTCTTCGTACCCATCGTCACGGTAAAGGTATGCGACTTCTTCTCGCCCGCCGGAATCGCGCCGATGCTCGCCGTGTTTGACGAAACAGCGGAGGACTCCTTGATGCGCACGCCCGTCACATCCACCGTACCGACGTTGCGGATTTCGTACACCACGCTCACTTCCTGTCCCTTGCGGGCGATACCGGGCGTGATGGTGCGGCTGACCTGAATTTCCGGTTCTGCCTGCACCTGCGAAATGCGCTTGACAAAGTTGTTGCTCGCGTTGGAAACGATGCCGTTTTCATCCTTGCGGGGATAGCGCACGCGGAACGCCAGCTGTCCGGCGTTCAAATCCGCCTGCGTCACGTTCCACGCAATCGTGCAGCTCTGGCTCGCGCCCGCGTCCAGCAGCGGCGTGCCGAACGCCTCGATGATGCTGCCGTTGGGGTCAAGCACCGACACGGGGGACGTAAACTTCTCGTCCGTTACGTTCGTCACGCGAATCGTGACGGTAATCTCCTCCGGCGCGGTAAACTGGTACTTGGAGAAATCCAGTTCCACCTTAATCGGCAGCGTGCTGGCGGTGCTTTCCGCCCCGGCAATGCTCACCAGTCCCGTCAGCATCAGCAGAGCACAGAAAAGCGCAAAAATCCGTTTCTTCATCATATCCCCATCGGGCAGCGCACAGCCGCCCTTCCTCCTTCCGCGCCATGCGCCGGAAAAGGCGGACGCATCGAGCAGAAATCATGCCTGTCCACTTCCCTTGGAAATGGAACCACATACCCTATCCTATTTTACTCGTTAACAGCCCCTTCTGTCAAGGTGCACGCCCCTTGGAAATGTAAAATGTTCATCGAAAAGACGGTTTCTGTGGCGAAATTTTCGTTTTTTCCCGCCGGACGGTTGTTTTTTTCGCACGTCCACCTTGAAAAATCGGGCGGAGAACGGTATAATAAAGACAGCTAACCGAACGTGTCCCGCAGATTTTTTCGCTGCGGACGCGAAAAAATAAGGAGGCAGTACCCCTATGGACGTCAAGACCGCTTATGAACAATGGCTGCATGATTTTGCCGCCGATGCCGATACGATTGCCGATTTGAAGGCAATTGCGAATGACCCCGCGGAAATCGAAGACCGCTTCTATACCGAGCTTTCCTTCGGTACAGCAGGGATGCGCGGCGTACTGGGCGCAGGCATGAACCGCATGAACCGCTACAACGTCCGCCGGGCAACGAAGGGCTTGGCAAAGTACCTGCTGCAGAATCCGCAGGAAGCGCAGCGCGGCGTGGTAATTGCGTATGACAGCCGCCGCTTCTCCGCTGAGTTTGCCCGCGATACGGCGCTCGTGCTGGCGCAGGAGGGCGTTCCGGCGTATCTGTTTGATGCGCTCCGTCCTGTCCCGATTCTGTCCTACGCGGTTCGTCACCTCCACGCCATCGCCGGCATCGTCATCACCGCCAGCCACAATCCGCCGCAGTACAACGGCTATAAGGTCTACGCCGAGGATGGCGCGCAGGTCGGCCCGGAAGCCGCGGACGGCATCACCGCGTTTATCCGTTCTACCCCCTACACCGACTGCAAGCTGATGGATGAAGAAGAAGCCAAGGCGAAGGGGCTGCTGAAAATCATCGGCAACAAGGAAGTCGATGACGACTACATTGCGCAGGTCAAGACGCTGTGCATCCAGCCGGAACTGCTCGCCGAGGAAGGCAGCAAGCTCTCCATCGTCTACACGCCCATCCACGGTTCGGGCAACGTGCCGGTTCGCCGCATCCTGCGCGAAGTCGGCATCAGCAACGTCTCCGTCGTCAAGGAGCAGGAGCTGCCCGACCCGAATTTCTCCACCGTCAAGGTGCCGAACCCGGAAGACCCCGGCGCATTCGTCCTTGCCATCAAGCTGGCGGATGAAGTCGGCGCGAAGGTCATTTTCGCCACTGACCCCGACTGCGACCGTCTGGGCGTCGCCGTCAAGACCGGCAATGGCGACTGGCAGCTGCTGACCGGCAACCAGATCGGCTGCGTGCTGCTGCACTACATCCTCTCCACCAAGCAGAAGCAGGGAACGCTGCCCAAGAACGGCGCGGCGGTGAAGTCCATCGTGTCCACGTCGCTGGCGAACAAGATTGCCGCTTCCTTCGGCGTGGAGATGTTCGAGACGCTGACGGGCTTCAAGTTCATCGGCGAGAAGATTCAGCAGTTCCAAGACACCGGCTCTCACACGTTCCTCTTCGGCTTCGAGGAAAGCTACGGCTTCCTGTCCAGCACGTTCGTGCGCGACAAGGACGGCGTGAACGCCTCCCTGCTGATTGCCGAGGTCGCTTGTGCCTGCGCCGCGCAGGGCATCACGCTCTATGATTATGTGCAGTCCATCTTCCGCGAATACGGCTATTTCGTGGAAAAGGTCGTCAGCAAGACGCTTCCGGGCAAAGACGGCTTGACCCGCATGAAGGAAATCATGAAGGACCTGCGCGAGAATCCCCCGAAGGAACTCTGCGGCATGAAGATCACGGCGGTTCGCGACTATTTGAAGGGCACGCGCACTGCGGACGGAAAGGTCGAACCGACAGGTCTGCCAAAATCCGACGTGCTGTACTTCGAGCTGGAGAAGGGCAACTGGGTCTGCGTGCGCCCGTCCGGCACAGAGCCGAAGATCAAGCTGTACGTCAACACCAACGCCAGCGACAAGGCGGACGCGGAGAAGCTGAATGCGGATCTGCGCGTTGCGTCCGAGGCGCTGCTGGACTAAGGGAATCCGCAACTGAATAGGCAATAACGGCGCGGGCCGTGCTTCCTGATGTGGGAGGCACGACCCGCGGTTTTTTATTGCTTCATTGATGATTGACAGCTTGAAAGCAAAGTAGATTGGCGAATCAAGCATCATTTTGCCGCTGCTCTCGTCGCCTCTGCGGAGGCGAAGTTGTTACTTTCTGTTGCGACAGAAAGTAACCAAAGAACGCCCAGAGGGGGCTGAAAAGCGAAAGAGCGGGGATTTCAGCCCCCTCTGGACTCCCCCCGCCACCTCAATTTCTTGCGGGAAAGAGCAGCATTTGCTTGGCAAACTGGTCACTTTTGCATAATTGTGCATGAAAAGTATACCGATTTATCGGCTTATCGACAAGGAAGTTCCTTTCAATCTTCCGCGAAGCATTATTTTCATGACTTTTCTTGACACAGTTCGAGATACGCATCAATCGCCTTCCGAAAATCCGCTTGCAGTGCTTCGCGTGTCTCTCCTTCATACGAAATCAGACTGCGAACGCCCTGCACCTTGCCAAAGAACACGCCGTCCGCGTCGGAAAATTTCACCGAGCCGACATAGCCTTTGTACGTCATCGCTTGCCTTAATCCGTCCATTGCCTGATTACTCCACCCAAAACACCGCCGCATCGTGCTTCCCCAGCGTCGCCGTCAGCCCGTCCGCCGTCTGCTGCTTCTCGCCTGTCCACAGTTCCCGCGCCGCCGAGTACGTCCCTTCCAGCATTTCGCCTGTCACGCGAACCGTCCGCGTCTCTTCCGACAGATTGAACAGCGCCACATACAGCCCCGTGCCGTCCCTGCGCGGCGCAATCCACACGCTTTCGTCCTCCGTCGTCCACAGCGGATGGGCACACACACTCGTCTTTTCAATCGCCAGCACGTCCCGGTTCGTCAGCAGCTTCAGCGTGAAGTCGTCATTCTTCGTCAGTTCCCCACCTATCATCAGCGGCGAACGCATCATGCACCACAGCGTCATCATCGTCCGCTGCTCCGCCTGCGTGAAGTTGGTCCAGCCGTTCGGGTCATAGCACTGCCGCAGTGCGCCGACGGGCAGCATATCCGCATCCGGCCAATGCCCCGGCGCGGCATGGACGCACCATTTCTCCGCCCGCTCAAACATCCCCTTGAGCAGCCGCCACTCGTCCCAGAAGTCGTCCGTGATGCGCCACATGTTCGCGTATTTCTTCAAATGCTCCGCCTGTTCCAGCGGCGCAGGGCCGGGCGACAAAGACAGCACAATGTCCCGTCCGCAGGCGCGGCAGGCGTCGGAAATGACCTCGATTTCCCGCTTGCAGTGCGGATATTCGCGCGCGATGTCGTCGCACTTGACGAAATCCACGCTCCATTCGGCGTACATGCGGAAGATGCTGTCATAGTACGCGCGCGCTTCGGGCATGTCGCACCGCAAGCCGTACATATCCGGATTCCACGCGCAGATGCTGTTTGGATTCGCGACCTCGTGGCAGCCCTTCCCGCACCCCAGAATCGGCAAGTGCCGATGCGCCGCCATCCGCGGCATCCCGCGCATGATGTGGATGCCGAATTTCAGCCCCAGCGAATGCACATAATCCGCCAGCGGCTTGAAGCCTTTTCGATGACGGGAATCGCCCCGGTGCGGGCTGCAAGCGCCCGTATTCATCCATCGTCAGTTCCGCAAACGGCTCGTAGGCGTGGCTCGTCGCGGTCGGCTGATACCACTGAATATCCACGACGACGTACTCCCAGCCGAACACCTGCAAGTGCTCCGCCATGTACGCCGCGTTTTTCCGCACGGTCGGCTCGTCCACCGCCGCGCCGTAGCAGTCCCAGCTGTTCCATCCCATCGGGGGCGTCTGCGCAATCATGATATTTTCCTCCTACCTATATTATGAAATCGTGATTTGATGTCTGCTATTTTTTCAGCTCCAGATACACATTTCGATACTGACTTGGCGTACACCCTTTCTGCGTCCGGAACACGCGGTTGAATGTCGCAATCGACCCAAAGCCAACGCGCAGCGCAACCTGCGTCACGGGCAGGTCGCTCTGGCTGAGCATCTCCGCCGCCATATCCACCCGCCGCGCATTCAGGTACTGGATGAACGTCGCGCCTGTGTGCCGGCTGAACATGCGGCTGAGCGTGTAGTAGCTGAACCCCGCGTAGTCCGCCAGCACATCCAGCGTGATGTTTTCGGCGTAGTTTTTATTCAGGTAATCCAGCGCACGGTTGAAAGCGTCCTCGCCGGATAATCGCCGGTGGATGTCATTCATCTCCGCGCTGTTGGCGACATTGGGCAGATACAATTCCCCCAGCGTGGCGAATACGTCCATCAGCAGCGCATAGCACCGCAAATTCCGCAGCGGCGTGTACGCCTCGTAAGCGTCCACCAGCTGCATCAGCGTTTTGCGAACGATGGGCGTCGCTTCACTTTCCGCCGTGAGATAAATCGGCTGGCGCATCATCGGGCGCAGCGCAGCAAACTCCTTCATTGTAAATGCAGCATTGTGTTCAAAGATGATAAGGTAGCGCTCGCTGCCCGCCGCCATGCGCAGGGCGTGCGTCGCGTCGGAGGGAACAAACAGCACCTCCCCCGCCTGCACATGATATTCCTTCCCCTTTACCGCCACCTCGCATCCGCCCAGCAGCGGCACGCAGACTTCTATGGCCGAATGAAAGTGCGGCGCATAGCTGTCCGGGTTCGGCTGATGCCATACGCGGATGGTTACGTCCCGCTGGTAGGTGATAAACTCCCGCTCGCCCTTCATCACGCGGAAGCCGGATGCCGTCAATGCTCGTTCGTGTTCCGTAATGAGCCTTCGGTTATTCATAATTTCTTCACAAACCTTTCGTGCAAATTTGCGCATTTTGCCTTGTCTTTTTTTCCATCATACCACAAAGCGCAACATATTTCAAGCAAATTATAACCAAAGACGGGCAAATTTTAAGAAGTTTTTTTCTCTCGTTGAATTTATAATATGGTTGAAAGCAAACCGTTTTTATTCATTTGCAACGCATCGAAATTGGTTCAATTCCAGTTTGAAGGAGGCACGGAAACATGGAGCGTTCCTTTGGCAGCAAATACGGGAAGTGGATTGCCCTGACGGCGGTCGTTCTGGCGCTGGTGCTGTGGTTCGTTCTGTCCGGCGGCGTGGAGAACTACCGGGCAAAATACGAGGGTTATGACCTCTCGCAGCAGATTGGCGACATCGGGCGCAGCAGCACCTATTCGCTGTATTTGCGCGCGCATGAGGGCGCTCCGGACGCATCTTCGGACGTTTCCATTCCGCTGGTGACGGTGGATTCGGACGGCGTGACTGCACAGAAGGATGGTCTGCTGATGCAAAGCGGCTCTTCCGCAACGTTCGCCGTCACCGTACCGGAAACCGGTTTCTACAACATCCGCCTGACCTACCGCACTGAGGCGGCACGCGGCGTGGACTTGGAGCGCGAACTGCGCATCAACGGCGAAGTACCCTTCGATGGCGCGGATACGCTGACCTTCACCCGCCTGTGGCACGACGGCGGCGAAGTTCGGCAGGACTCTCAGGGCAATGACATCCGTCCGACGCAGGTGGAGGTGTTCGGCGAACAGAGCGTCTGCTGCCGCGATTCGATGGGCTACATCACCGAGCCGTACCGCTTTTATTTCGAGGCGGGGGAAAGCACCGTCACCCTGATTGCGACCAGCGAGCCGATGCTCCTGACCGCGCTTTCGCTCACCGCCCCCGAAAAAATGCCGGATTACGCCGCTTATGCCGCCGCGCAGCCACAGGAGAACAGCGTTCCTGCTGACTTTGCCCTCGTGCTGGAAGGCGAAAGCAGCACCCTGCGTTCCTCCCCGTCGCTGTACGCGCGTTATGACCGTTCTTCCCCCGCCACCTCTCCCTGCGACGTGCGCCGGACGGTGCTGAACTACATCGGCGGCGATGCCTGGCGCGACGCGGGGCAGTGGATTGAGTGGGATTTCGACGTGCCGGAAAACGGCTGGTACAACATCACCATCAAAGGCCGTCAGACCTACAACCGCGGCAGCGTGTCCAGCCGTATCCTCTATCTGGACGGCAAAATTCCCTTCTCCGGTATGGAGAACGTCTCCTTCCCCTACACCACGGCATGGGAAATGAACACATTGTCGGATGATTCCGGCACGCCCTACCGCTTCTACCTTTCCGCTGGGCATCACACGCTTCGTCTGGAAGCGACGCTGGGCGACATGGGGCAGATTCTCTCCGACATGGAGGAAAGCATCTACCGCCTGAACCAGATGTACCGCCGTGTGCTGGTGCTGACAGGCGTGAACCCCGACCGCTACCGCGATTACCACTTGGAGCAGGTGTATCCGGAGGTCATCGAAGCGATGGCGCAGGAAAGCCGCCTGCTCTATAAGCTCGTCGATGAGACCGTTGCCATCACCGGGCAGAAATCCGACCGCATTGCCGTCGCGCAGACGCTGGCGGTGCAGCTGGAATCCTTCGTCGAAGATCCGGCGAAGATTACCGAAGCCTTCACGAATTTCAAGGACAACATCACCTCCCTCGGCACGTCAATGCAGAACATGCGGCAGGTCAAGCTGGATATTGACCTGATTGCCATCACCGCGGACGGCGTGACCGTGCCGCAGCCGTCGGAAAATTTCCTCGACCGCGCGCTGCATGAGCTGAAATCCTGCGTCACGTCGTATTTCGTGGATTACAATGCCTTGGGCGATGTGTACGATGCCAGCGAGGACGTGCTGGAAGTGTGGATTCTGACCGGTCGTGACCAGTCTACCGTCCTCAAAACCATGGTTGATGACACCTTCACCCCGTCAACCGGCATTCCCGTCAACGTCATGCTGGTTGACCCGAACGCGCTGCTGAACGCCGTCGTCGCGGGCAACGGCCCGGATGTCGTCATTTCAACCGACAGCTGGAACCCCGTCAACTACGCGCTTCGCCACGCGGTGGAGGATTTGACGCAGTTCGATGATTTGCAGGAAGTCCTCGACCAATTCTACCCCAGCGCCTACGCCGCGTTCAGCTTCAACGGCGGTCTGTACGCGCTGCCGGAGACGCAGCTGTGCTCGATTCTCTTCTACCGCAGCGACATTCTGGAAGAATACGGGCTGTCCGTCCCGGAAACGTGGGATGATTTGATTGCCATGCTGCCCACCATTCAGGGGGCGAACATGTCCGTCGGCATCCCCTACCCCGACATTACCGCCCCGAATCTCTCTTCCTATTACGCCATGCTCTACCAGCTTGGCGGCACGCTCTACAACGATTCGGCGACCCACACCACCATCAACAGCGAAGCGGGTGTACAGGCGTTTGAGCGCTACACCAGCCTCTACAATGACTACGGTCTGCCGACCATCTTCGACTTCGTGAGCCGCTTCCGCTCCGGCGAAATGCCGCTGGGCATCTTCGATTACACGACGTTCAACACCCTGACCGTCTCCGCGCCGGAAATCCGCGGTCTGTGGGACATTGCAATTCTCCCCGGCACTTCCCGCACGGCAGAGGACGGCAGCACCTATGTGGATCACTCCGGGCATTCGCAGGGCGCCTGCTGCATGATGATCGCCACCGACAGCGAAACGACAAAACAGAATGCGTGGCAGTTCATGAAGTGGTGGACGTCCACCGACGCGCAGGTGCGTTTCGGACGCGAGATTGAAGCCGTCTTGGGTTCGTCCGCACGCTACGCCACCGCGAATATCGCCGCCATCGAGCAGCTTTCCTGGTCGGAAGCTCAGCTGAAAGTCATTCGCGAGCAGATGACGTGGGCAGTCGGCTTCCGCGAAGTCGCCGGCGGCTACTACACCACGCGCCACATGACCAACGCCGTGCGCAAAGTGACCAACGACAAGACCGACCCGCGCGAAACCCTGCTGGATTACGCACGCACCATCAACGAGGAAATCAATAAGAAGCGCTTGGAGTTCGGTCTGCCGATCGACGAAGAGACGCCCTGAGCGAAAGGAGGAAGCATTCGTCATGACCGCGTTCTGGAAAAAGTACTTTGCGCTGAGACAGCGCAATGCGCGCATCGCGTGGGACAGAGCGAAGCACATGAAGTTCTGCTATGCGTTTCTGGCGCCCTACGCCCTGCTGTTTCTGACCTTCTACATCCTCCCGATGCTCATCTCCATCTACTACTCCTTCACCTACAACAACATTCTGGAGCCCGCGCGCTTCATCGGGATGGACAACTACATCACCCTGATTTTGAAGGATGATGTTTTCCTGACCGCCGTGAAAAACACGTTCCTGCTGGCGGTGATTACAGGGCCTGTGGGCTACATCATGTCATTCTGCTTCGCGTGGCTCATCAACGAATTGCCGCGCTGGGTGCGCACGATTGCCGTCGTCATCTTCTACGCGCCGTCCATTGCGGGCAATGCCTACTACATCTTCTCCATCATCTTCCGCGGCGACGCGTACGGCTACCTGAACGCCATCCTGATGAAGCTGGGCATTCTCAACGCCCCGATTCTCTGGCTGACGACGCCGGATTACATCATGCCGGTCATCATCATCGTCACGCTGTGGATGAGCATGTCCACGGGTTTCCTTTCCTTCGTCGCAGGCTTGCAGGGCGTTGACCGCTCGCAGTACGAGGCGGGCTATGTGGATGGCATCCGCAACCGCTGGCAGGAATTGTACTACATCACCCTGCCGAACATGAAGCCGATGCTGATGTTCGGCGCGGTCATGTCCATCACGTCCGCGTTCGGCGTGTGCGATGTGCCGATGGCGCTGGCGGGCTTCCCCTCCACCGATTACGCCGCACACACCGTCGTCACCCACCTGTTCGACTATGGCTTCACCCGCTTTGAAATGGGCTATGCCTCCGCCATCGCCACCCTGCTGTTCCTGGTGATGATTTTGTGCAACAAGCTGATTCAGAGCGCTCTGAGGAGGATTGGCACATGAGTACCATCAATGTCCGCAGCTACAAAGGTCCAGTCAGACCGGACGGCACGCCGATTGAGCTGCCGCAGAAGGTACTGAAGCTGACGAAGAAGTCGAACATGCGCCACAAGAAGCCGAACCGCTCCCGCGTGGGCGACTTTCTGGTGGGGCTGCTGCTGTTCCTCGTCGCGTGTGCAATGGCGTTTCCGCTGGTGTTCGCCATTTCGTCCTCGCTGAAACCGCTGGATGAGCTGTTCCGCTTCCCGCCGACGCTCTTCCCGCGCCACCCCACCATCGACAACTTCTCTGACCTTCTCGTCACGATGGGGCAGAGCTGGGTTCCCTTCTCGCGCTACATCACCAACACCGTCGTCATCACCCTCGTGGGTACATTGGGGCATCTGCTGATTGCGTCCCTCGCGGCGTATGTGCTGGCGAAGTACGATTTCCCGCTCGGCAAGCAGTTTTTCGCCCTTGTCGTGACGGCACTGATGTTCAACGGCTACGTCACCGCAATACCGAACTACCTGACCATGACGCGCCTGAACCTTGTCGATACGCACTGGGCAGTCATCCTGCCCGCGTTCGCCGCGCCGATTGGGCTGTTCCTGATGAAGCAGTTCATGGAAGGGCTGCCCATGTCGCTGATTGAGTCCGCGAAAATCGACGGTGCAAAGGAATTCCGCATTTTCTGGACGATTGTCATGCCCAACGTCAAGCCCGCGTGGCTGACGCTCATCATCTTCTCCGTCCAGAACCTCTGGAACGCCAAGGCGTCCGCCGTCATCTACTCCGAGGCGCAGAAGACGCTCGTCTACGCGCTCCAGCAGATTCAGGCGGGCGGCATTGCCCGCACGGGTCAGGCGGCAGCAGTTACGGTCGTCGTCATGGCTGTGCCGATACTGATTTTCATCCTCAGCCAGAGCCAGATTCTCGAAACGATGGCGACATCCGGTCTGAAAGATTAAGAGAGGAGGACGCCGATGAATCGCATGGTTTCCCGTCTCTGCGCCTGTCTGGTGGCGTTCTCCCTCTTCGCCGCGCTCTGCGGCGGGATGGTCGCGCGCGCCGCAGACGGCTTTGACTACAATTACACCTACACCTACGATTACTGGGGCGACGAACGCCAGTCGCCGGATGCCTACCGCACCAGCGCCATGCTGTCCAGCGTCTCCCTTGGGCTGGAAACGCCGATGCGCACCCCGCGCGGGCTGACCGTCTCCGGCAATGACATCTACATCGTCGATACGGGCAACAACCGCATTCTGCAAGTCGCCCGCGACGGCGAAAACTTCACGCTGACCCGCGTGATTTCCGAAATTTCCGGCGACATCACCCCGAATACGCTCTCCGCCCCGCAGGATGTGTTCGTCATGGCGGACGGCACACTGTTCATCGCCGACACGAACAACAACCGCATCCTGAAAGCAGACCGGAATTTGAATCTGCTGAGCGTCTTCACCCGCCCGACGGACGCGACCTTCGACCAGTCGATGGCGTTTCTGCCGACGAAACTCGTCTGCGACACGACCGGACGCGTCTTCTGCCTCGCGCAGAACGTCAACCGAGGCCTCATGAAGTACGAGGCGGACGGCACGTTCACCGGCTTCATCGGCGCGAGCGAAGTGAAGTACACATGGTACGAGCTGGTGTGGCGGCTGCTCTCCACGAAGGAGCAGCGCGCGCAGCAGGCATCCTTCGTTCCGACGGAATACAACAACATTGCGCTGGATTCGGAAGGCTTCTTCTTCGTCACCACGCAGACCTTCAATTCCAACGAGCTGACCTCCGGCGCGGCGAAACCCGTCCGCCGCCTGAATGCCATCGGCACGAACATCCTGATTGAAAACGGCACGAGCCACGTCATCGGCGACCTGCAGTGGGCGCGCGGCGACAAGAACATCACCAACTCCGGCCCCTCGAAGTTCGTGGATGTGACCGTGCTGGACAACGACATCTATTCCGTCATGGACAAGACGCACAACCGCATCTTCACCTACGACAAGCAGGGCAACCTGCTCTGGGCGTTCGGCGGTGTGGGCAACATGGACGGATACTTCCTGAATCCCGTTGCTTTGGAGCATCAGGGCTATGACCTGCTGGTACTGGACAGTCAGGACTGCTGCGTGACCGTGCTGACCCCGACAGAATACGGCAAGCTGGTCTACAAGGCGACCGAGCAGTACCACGCGGGCGAATACGCCGCTTCTGCCGACACTTGGCGCGAGGTCATGAAGCGCAACGGCAACTATGACCTTGCCTACATCGGCATCGGGCGCGCGCTTTTGCAGCAGAAGCAATTCAAAGAAGCCTGTGACTATTTCGCCATGGCGCGCGACAGCCGCAACTACTCCGAGGCGTTCCGCTACTACCGCTCCGAGTGGGTAGAGCAGAACATCGGGTGGATTTTCGGCATCGTCGCGGTGCTGCTGGTCGTTCCGATGGTCATCGGGCACATCCGCAAGATAAAGTGGGAGGTGGACAACGCATGACGCTCGCAGCAAAGCTAACCGACAAGCAGAAGTGGCAGCGTCTGCTGTCCTCCCTGCGCTATTCGCTCTACGTTATCTTCCACCCCTTCGATGGCTTCTGGGATTTGAGCCGCGAAAAGCGCGGCAGCCTCGGCGCGGCGAACATCATCGTGTTTCTGGTGCTGCTTGTCCGCCTGCTGTCCATGCAGTTCACGCCTTTCCTGTTCATGAACGTCTACTGGCCGAGCGTGAACATCATCCAGCAATGTCTCGCCGTCCTCCTGCCGCTTTTGTTCTTCGTGGCGGGCAACTGGGGGCTGACGACGCTGTTTGAGGGCAAGGGCACGTTCAAGGATGTCTACATCGCCACCTGCTACGCGCTGACGCCCTACGTCATCCTGCAAGCGGCGATGATTCTCCTCGCAAACGTCATTACCGCCAAGGAAGGCGCGTTCTACTACGTTCTGGAGGGGCTGTCGCTGGGCTGGAGCGGCGCTCTCATCATCTGCGGCATGATGCAGACGCATGACTACTCGCTGGGCAAGACGCTGCTGTTCACCATCATGACGCTGCTGGCGATGGTCGTCATCATCTTCCTGCTGCTGCTGTTCTTTTCGCTCGTTGGCGACGGCATCGGCTATTTCGTCTCCCTCTACAAAGAAGTGCTGTTCCGTCTGTACTGACGAAAGGAGAAAGTATCCATGAAACGACGCATCCTTGTGCGGGTCGTGCTGGTTCTGATTCTTCTTCTGGCACTTTATCCGCTGACGAAATTCGTCATTCTTCCGCTCTTTGACACCTCCGGCGAGCTGGAAGGGCACGACGTGCCGCTTTACGGCTACTCAGAGCCCGACACGCCGATGGTCATGGAGAATGACGCTCTCCGCTTTGAGCTTGACCCGGCGACGACCCACTTCACCCTCACCGACAAGCGCACCGGGCACGTCTGGCTGTCCTCGCCTGATAACGTGGACAGCGACCCGATTGCCCTGCCGGTGGAAAAGAACAAGCTGAACTCCACCTTGAGCCTCACCTACGCCGCCTCCACCGGCATGACCACCCAGTTCACCTCGCAGGAACACAGCATTTCAAACGGGGTCTACGAAGTGCTGATGCAGGAGGATGGCAGCGTCCGCGTGAACTACTCCGTCGGACGCGTGCAGCGGTCTTTCCTCATGCCGACTGCCATTGGCGACGCGCGAATGCAGCAGTTCATGGAGAAAATGACCTCCAAGCAGAAGAAGGACATCAAGGAATACTACCGTGAATACAATATTGACAAGCTCCGCAAGACTGACGACAAGGCTGCTTTGCTCGCCGCCTACCCCGATTTGGCGGAAGAGCACGTCTGGGTGCTGCGCGACGGCACAAAGGATCACCTGAAGCAGCGCTGCGAAAGCATCTTTGCCGAAGTGGGCTACACGGCGGAGGATTTGGCATACGACAGCAGCCGCATCGTGCAGGCGGGCAGCACCATCGCCAAGGCCGTTTTCAACGTCTCGATGGTATTCCGTTTGGACGGCAGCGACCTTGTTGTCGAAGTACCGCTGGATGACCTTGCTTACGACGTGGATTACCCGCTGACGAGCCTGACGCTGCTTCCGGCTTTCGGCGCGGGCGGCACGGCG
>ERZ779992.993-NODE-993-length-17019-cov-3.056178_pt1 | contig 17019 bp, 10 predicted proteins | sample MGYA00511934_ERZ779992 | MGnify/ENA primary metagenome ERZ779992 (study PRJEB29588, sample SAMEA2163248) | human gut metagenome | biome: human gut; feature: human-associated habitat; material: faeces | place: Denmark | collected 2008/2010 ...
CAATATCTCTCAACTGCCCGCTAGTTTGCACCACAACATCAATACGAGGACGCCCCAATTCTGCCGAAGGGATCAAACGAAGATCCGTCACGCGTCCGAACGTATCACGAATAGGCTCTACACCTAACATATACAATACCTGTGCAATAGTAGCGCCACCGGTTTCTATAAATTCTCCACTCCATAATGTATAGCTTACTTTACGGGGAATAGAGTCATTATGACGACGACGATACATTTCGATAGTATTGTCAGCCAATTGTTTCCCTTTCTCCCATGCAGATTCCGACGGAGTTTCTTCAGCATTGATAGCGAAAAGATTTCGTCCTGTAGGTAATGTATTAGGATTGGCGATGGGATCACCACCCGGTGAAGGCTGCGTATATCCTCCGTTCAACGCATTCACCATAGAGGTCAATTCTCTTTCCGGACTTTCCAAAAGAGCACTCTTATAATTACCCACATTCTTCAAAGTGCGTTCTACTTCCATGACAGCCAAAGCAAAATTTATCTCCTCTTTAGAGTATTCTTTTTTCTTGGACATCATAACTTTCATCATCGCTTCCATGCCTCCGAATTTATCACTATCCGCTTTTTCACGTTTTCCTCGAGAAGTTGTTTTCATTGTAACCGTATCTTTGGCCAGTGTATTCATACCTACAGCACGGCTCTTGTACATTCCTGTTTCCATTTTCTTTAAAGCTTCAGGGCTTGCACCCATTCTTTTTGCAAGTTCCATAGCTTTCTCAGGATTCATACCTTTCGCTATTTCCTTCATTTTCTCTTTCATTGACTCAGATATGCTATTCCTTTTCGAACGTACGCTTTGGTCAGCCTGCATTATTCCACCGCTCATATCAGCATGTGTTTTAGCCTCAGCCGGAGCCTCTTCAGCTAATGCCATCATCATGGCCATCATGCCTTGGGGAGTATTACGGGATTTATTGATTTCATGTGCTTTAGCAAGTTCATCGGAAGTAATGCCAGTAATACGACAAATCAATTCGTCAGAAACCAACGACGGATCAGCCAATAAACGAGTGACCAAATCACGTGCAGGTTCCAAATAACGTTGAGTAAAAAGAGTGCGATGTTTCTCTACCTGTCCGTCCGCACGATTACGTAGTTTATCTAATGCCAACAGACTATAGGCTATCGGCTCGGTAGCCATAGCATACACACTGGAAGTAATACGAATGGGTTCGTAGGGAATCCCCATTGTATACAACTGACCTGTAATCTTCTCATTTGCCAGCTCCTCAGCAAAATTTTCTATACGCTGAATATCTTCTTCAGCATAAGGAACAGTAAGAAGACTATCCAATCCCAATTCACGATGGATGCCCAGTTTCACCGTGAGTTTCTTTACCATCAATGAAGCACGGTTCAAAGCTTCTTTATTTCCAGTAGACAGTACAGCCTGCCCATCAGCCGGAAGCAAATTATTGTATGTCTTGACAGCCTCAGTCAGTTCACGATAAATGGCGCGGACACTACTTTCCATAAAAGGTGGAGTAAGGTAAGATTGCAATCCCGCATACGAACGACGCTTAGCAATCATCCCTTCGCCTACATTGCCGATGGAATAAATATAAAAATGAGGTAATGCACCTACCAGACGGTCGGACCAGTCATTGCTACACAAAGCAACTTGTTTGCGCGGAGTGAACTCTAAACTGCCATGAGTACCGAAATGAATCAACGCATCAGCTTTAAATCCAAATTGTGTCCACAGATAAGAAGCAATATAAGTATGTGGAGGAGCTGCATTGGTTCCATGTACTACTTTAAATGCATTATCCCCACTACCGGCCGCATTCTGTGGCAAGAGCACCACATTTCCAAATTGCAAACGAGCTACTCCTAAACGGCCGTCGGAAGTAGTCATATATGCTCCGGGAAATTCACCATTAGCAGCTACTACTTCGGCATACATATCAGAACGAATGGATTTCTTTATCCAACTTTCATATTGTTCTTTTGTAATGAGTTCGGGCTTGCCGGTTTCCATAAACCGGTCAAAAGCTCCTTCGGCATACGGACCAAATACGGCTCCTTGAGATTGTATCATCTGTTCCAATTCTTTCGGAGAGGTAGACAAACCGTCCACCTTGTAGCCCTCGCGTTTCATACGCTGCAACAAGTTATAAAGTGAAGGAACCACTTCCATACCACCCGCAGTCAGTGCATTCTGACCAGGACCCTTATAATAATAAATAGCTACGCGTTTCTCACTATTGGATTTACGCTGCAGAGTAATATAGTTATTAACTGTTTCTACAAAAGTTTCCAAGCGTTCTGGAATAGCATAAGCGTGTTGCAAACCCTCCTCATCCTTATAATGTCCAAAAAGAGCGAACGGACGGATAGCTCCATCTATTTCGGGGGTAACAATACTTTGTGACATAAAGCCGCCATTCATACCCATCTTGTCACTCTCCCACTCCTCTACCAAGCGATTTACATTCAATGGGGAGAAAAGCGGTATATTCTGTTTCGCCAAATAATCTACGATATAATCGCCCATACGTCCATGCGCCATATTGATGATAGCAGACGGACGAACAGAATCAATTCCATGGTTCTGAATAAAAGAATGCATGGAACGTATAGGATAAACCATATTGCCTGTTTCCTCCAATTTAGCAATAAGTCCGGAAGGTTCACCCATCGGACCGGTCACAATAATACGCGGAGCATTCTCTTTCCACAAACCGTTGTTTTGCAGAAAAATATTGTATCCGGCTACCGTATTGAAACCCAACTCTTCGTCTTCGGGACTCTTTGGGTTCATGTGATAAAGCACATCATCGGCACGTTTCACTACGGCTTCCGGTTCAGACACAGAGAATCGTTTTTTATCAATATACACACGTACATAGTTCAGCATACTGCGATAGTTACGACGTCCTCCATTAGACAGATAATGTTTCAATGTATCCGCTTGGATGGAATCCAATGAAATAATCTTGTTTGCAGGATTGGTAGCGGCAGTAGTCAATATCGGAAGACCACCATCGGCCGCCTTTTGTATTTGCGCACGTTGCTCTTCAGTAATCCTTAATCCCATGGCATTGATAAATATCATATCATAACTGGTCAATCGGTTCAGGTCATCTGTGCTCAGTTCACTGATTTTAATAAATGAGTTGTCATTAGCCTTAGATATCTGCCCTAAACTGATTACCTGATAGTTGATGAAAGCCACTTTAGTTGCACTGAACCAAAGATTCCATACACCAAACAAAAGCAGCAAGATGACTGCTATCCCTCCTCCAATCAGTAATTGTTTCTTCTTCATATCTTTATTTAAATCACGTAGTTTATTTAGTATTAGCAGCCAACTTTCATTTGAATAATTGTTCTATATTTAATGATAAACCGGCTGAAAAAGTTGTTCCTTTAGTAGCAGGCGAATTATTATAATAACGGGAAGGAACATAATTAAACAAGTTGTCCACCGCCAAAGTCATATCAACACCTTTCCATACTTTTTGAGACAACGTAAGCTTCCACATTGTATACGCCGGATAGGTCACCTTCTCAGTTTCTTCATAAGAAGTGTTCGACGTATATTCCTCCGTATTCACCTTGGAAAGAAAACGTCCGTTCAAAGCAATATTAAACGCATAGTTCTTCCAATGCTTGTCATACTCAAGACGGACAGTAGCCGTATGCGGGCGAGTACTTGAAATGACAGGTTGCCCTTTCTTGATATTCTCATGTGTATAAGCATAAGATAAACGTGCCGACAGTCCACAAGGATATTTGGCGGAAGCATTTGCCTCGGCACCAGATATCTTGATATTTGATATATTGGTATATACCTGTCCTTTCAACGCCTCACTCCATGCCGTAGTGATACGATTATCAACTATATTATAGAAACCTGTCACCGTCAAATTATAACGACCTTTAATATATTCTGCCGAAAGAGAAAAATTATGGCTGGTTTCAGGCTTCAAGTCAGGATTACCATAAATCATAAAAATACTTGCCATATCAAAATTCATATACATTTCTTTCAAAGTAGGAGCTCGGAAACCACCGGCATAGGAACCTCTCAATGAACAGTTTCCTATTTTATACATCAGTCCTAATTTGGGAGAGAAATGATTAATATCGGAATCCGAATAATAATCAAAACGTAATCCTGTGATGACATTGAAATATTTCGTCGGGTTCCAGTCAAACTGTGCAAAACCGTCCACTGTATACTGATGTTTACTTCCATTATTGACAAACTGATAGGACATTAAATAATCACGCATATAATCACCACCCACGGTGAGAATATGCTTACCGACAAAAGTATGATTATAAAAAGTACGAACCGAATGTTGTACATTACTATAATCACGTACATCATTAGCATCTTGTGGCAAGTAATCGCTCTTATCATACTGGTCGAAAGAATAAGCTATTTCCAGATCTTTATCTTTATCAAATACATAATTTCCTTTCACCCCACCACTGACGTCGCGATAACGGTCTTTACTAGTCTGTGACTTCTCACGTTCACGAAAAAAATATCCAGCACGTGCCGTCAGTTTCAGATGATCATTAGCAGTATAGACCAAACGTTCTTTGAAATTCCAAGTTTTATCACCATACACCTTTTTAAATGCCCAATCCTCCGTTTCCTCATTTGTTTTTCCATCTGCCAAATCTTTTTCATCTACTTGGGTATGCTGTACATTAGTCACACTATTGAATTTTCCGGCATTGAAACCTATTGTTCCTCCATAACGCTGCTCATTATAAGCCCCGTAACGTCCATTGAGATTCACAGTCCAAGGCTCCGCAGACACTTTACTTATGATGTTTACCACTCCTCCTACCGCATTCGAACCATAAAGTGAAGAAGCCGCACCCTTTACAATCTCAATACGCTCCACATTGTCCATATTCAAGCGGTTATAGTCTATATTATCCAAAGTCTCACCTGCCAGACGCTCACCATCAACCAGAAAAAGTACAGCATTTCCACCAAATCCTTGCATATTGAGAGAAACTTGCTGGTCCATGGAATAAGAAAATTCAATTCCCGGCAGTTCTGCCTGAAGCAAATCTCCAATATGGGTGGCATCTACTTTCTTTATTTCATCGGCAGTAATGACCCGAGTAACAATAGGAACATCTTTCAGGAGTTTCGGAGTACGGGTTCCTGTTACAACTATAGTTTCCATATTTACAGCATCTTCTTTCAGTATAAAATCAACTTTACCTGTTTTGCTGACAGACACTTTATGAGTTTGCGAGATATACCCCATGTATGAAACCTGCAGAGTATATTCTCTATTATCGGGTAATTTCAATGTGTATTTTCCCTGTGTATCCGTAGTGGTTCCCAAAGTTACTTTTTCTTTTACGGAGACTGTTGCTCCCATCAGAGGTTCTTTATTTTCATCAAATACAGTTCCCGAAATAATTCGTTGTGCTGATACTGGTATCGCCATCAGCCAACACAATATCAAGCACACGTTTCTGAGTAGTCTATGCATATCGTATGTCGGTTTACAATTCAAACGGATAAATATAGTCAATAGTCATGAAGCCTTTTACACCACTAGCATTCATATAATTTGTGAGACGAACAGCCGCATAAGTTCCATCTTTCAGCTTTACCATATAAACCTTGTTTGAAAGAGTATAGGTAGGTGGCATATTACTTTTATCAACATTCAACCATTTGGATAGTTCTTCATTATAATAGGATTCCATATAAACAATATTGCCATCCATCATACCTGACATATCAATGGCTACCTTAGCGGTAGTCCAAACATCATCCACATAGACTCCTTCGGGCATCGCACTCGCATTCTGTAAAGCGGAAAAACCTGTGAAACCGGTTTCCAATACTGCTCCAGCATTGGTTTTAACGTCATAACGATGGACAGCAATATCCCATTCCTCCGGTTCTTTCTGGTCAGAATCTGTCACATTCACAGAATCTACTTTTTGTGTATGGAAATCAATAAAAGTCCAACGTCTATAATCAGTAGCATCAATATAAATAGTACCCGAATGGGTAGAAGGGTCTGTTCTTATAAAACCCAATTCATTACTATCCGAAGCAGCAGGACTATCATATATTCCTTCCAAAATACCATCACATGCCGAGAATGGCAAAAGCATCATTCCCAGCATGGATATAATAAAGAGATATCTTTTCATGCTATTTAGTGCCTACAAAAGTCGCAGTAATAGCCATAGGCATGGCTCCCGGCTTTAGTGTAAAGATCAGATCAGCTTTTTCATCCTTAATCGTTCCTTGTAAACTTCCTGTATATTTTACAGTACCAACAGTTACATCAATAGCACTTTCCGGAAAAGTATAAGTAACATTATCGGAGGTCTGTACTTTAATTCCAGGTATAGCAATATCCGGCAATGACATCATTCCTTCACCAGCACCACCAACTAGAAGAACTTGAACAGTTCCTCCTTCTTCCGCAGTAATTTTCACCTGACTGTCTGACGTTCCTTGATCATTTCCTGATACTGAGAGTGATAATGTTCCATTGTAAGTACCAGCAACCTCCTGAGCCGGGATCACGGTATCTTCCTTTTTATTATCATCATCACTACATGCTACTGCACACAATGCAATAGCCATCATCGCTAAATAGTTTTTCAATTTCATAATACTTTTGTTTTATTGATTAATAGTTATTATTTTATGTTTTAAAATTTGTTGCAAAGTTACCCTTGCCACCAAGAGTACACAATACCTAAAAATTGGGGTTTTATTACTGATAATCATATACATCATAAAATACATGAGTACTTATTTTTAGGTATAAAGCCGAAAATTATCACCATTAATAGGTATTATCAGTATGTATTTCTATAACCAATTTTGTAAAAAAAGCAAGCATGATTAAATTGACACATCATGAAATGCCTGTGAACAAGACACTTCATCATAGAACAATAGAGATTCTGACAGTACTTACCCTACTTATAGGTAGTCCGTCATTCCTTATTTACTTCTATTGTTCCCACGACACAAATAATCCATTATGCCAATGGTTGCTTTGTACTTTGAACCATACTCCCGAAGATGGGGAATACTTATATAATCGATACTTAGTAATCAGTATCACATGAGCGGCCTTATATTCGGATTTTTATTTGTAATTTCCTTATTGTTCATTGCAATAAGAAAAAGATCCTTAGATTTATCTCCATTCCAAATCACTTATTTACATTCACTCATAAAAAAAATCAGCAAACATCTTCCACTTTATAAGCTACCATCCAAAGCATCCGGCCTTAAATACCTTATAATTTCATATGTTGATAAACTCTTTCTTAAACAGAAGATTCAATTTCATATTAGCAATGATTTAGTTGCATATTCCTCCTATAGCTTTAAAACATTTTAAATATCAAGTTATATTTGCCCGGGATAGATATATCAAAACTTTTTTTATCTTAAAATGTTTATAATGTATGGAAATGCTATTTTTACTAAAGAATTTATACCGTGATCCTCTTGCACTATCCAGATTCAGCCAATTCAGATATCTTCATATAGGCAAGGGAGAAATTATCCAAAATCTGAATGAAAACCATGAATTCCAAGTTTGTTTTGTACTAAAAGGATCTTTATGTCTCTTCAGAGATCAAATGGAATCAATGCCTCTGATAGCAGTGCAAAATGAATTTTTCTTTATCAGCAGCTTACATAAATGTAAAATCAAAACAATGGATGATGTACAACTCGTCATCCATGCATGTAATATTGTGGCCCCTTATCTACATAGCAGAATAATAGAATATCTACAAGACATATCCATCGAAGAAGTAAAACCGGTAGAAGTTCTTCCCATTTATCCGTTAATACGTTCCTACTTGGATTTGCTGGTCGATTACATGAAAAATGGAACAGAAATTCCCGACTTACATCGAGCCAAAGAATATGAGCTGTTCTCATTATTTAAAATTTGCTATAAGAAGAATGAAATTGCCTCCATTTTCCGTGATGCGCTATCTAACGACCTTCAATTCTTCGTATCCGTCATGACACATTACAAAGCTTGCAGAACTGCCAAAGAATTAGCTATTCTATGCGGATATAACGACCTTATTTTCACACAGTTATTCAAAAAAAACTTTCATGGAGATACACCATATCAATGGTTACAAAAGCAAACATCTTATGAAATTGAATTCAAATTAAAAAAAAGTACTTTACCCATCAAACAAATAATGCTGGACTATCATTTCAAGACTTTCTCCCATTTTACAACCTACTGTAAAAGAAATATCGGAGCTACTCCTAACGAAATACGTAAAAAAGGAGAAGAATCAAAAGGTACACCTCCTCTCGAAACATATTCTGTTTCCGCAAACGATTAAACAAACATCCCGCATCCTAAAGATTATGAATATAGTTATCTCCATCATACACACTAAAGCTAATAATAAGTTTGTTTCCTGATCTCGGTATATGGATCTATTTTAAGAGTTTCTATACGTCATATAAAAACAAATATCACAAAACTTAATCATAATCCACCATCAATATATGAAAAAACTTATCACATATACTCCTTATGTAAAATCATATGAAGTATCTACCATTTAAAACTATCCAAAAACGAACATTAAGAAAAATAGGAAACCTTTTTATGCAGATATAAAAGAAAAGATTGATTATATGCAAACAAATCTTTTAAATACGCAACTTCTTTTTAGCACCAAATATAGAACTTTGCACCTAAATAAAATGTGAATATTATTATAATGTAAATCGCACACAGTAGAATAACCTAAAATATAAAATTGCATGAACACCCCCAACGATACAGTATTCAATAAAGCAGAACTGAGTTTATCAAATATGTAACAACAAAAAGTAATTCATTTTTAATTATTTATAGTCATGTATACAAAAAAGAAATGCAAAATTTATGTATTATCAGTGCTACTTTGCACATTTTTTTTCTCGTGCAGCAGTATTGATTTTGAATTACCCCAAGGTCCTCAGGGAACCAATGGCAAATCCGCTTATGAGATATGGAAAGAAGAAGTTGAAACCGGTCATATAAACTGGCCTTCCACCCAAGTTGATTTAGCAGACTTTTTAGTTTATATAAAAGGAGAAAAAGGAGACAAAGGAAAAGATGGAATGTCTGCATACGATCAATGGAAAATCCTGATCACCCAAGGTAATGTCACCAACCCTCATGACCCTTCGCTCATTTGGCCCTCTTCAAAAAATACAGAAGCCGATTTTTGGGATTTTCTTAGCGGAAGAGACGGACAATCACCTCATATTGGTGAAAATGGAAATTGGTATATCGGCAATAAAGACACAGAAATCAAAGCTATCGGCAAAGATGGAAAGGATGGAATTAATGGCAAAGACGGATTTTCCGCCTATGAATTATGGAAACAATCTGTTGCTGACGGCAATATAAATTGGCCCAAAAACCAAACAACAATGGAACATTTCTTTTTATATTTAAAAGGGAAAGATGGTGAAAATGGTATTACTCCACATGTTGGTGAAAATGGTAATTGGTACATTGGCAATCATGATACAAATTTTCCCGCTCAAGGTCAAAAAGGAGAAAATGGTAAAGACGGAGCATCCCCTTATATTGGTCCTAATGGAAACTGGTGGATCAATACATCCGATACAAAAATAAAAGCTCAAGGAGAAAAAGGAAGCGACGGCTTAACCCCTTTCATTAAAGACGGATACTGGTGGATAGGCACATCCAATACAGGGATTGCAGTGCAAGGCCCCAAAGGAGAACAAGGTGATAAAGGAACGGACGGACTTACCCCGGTTATAAAAAATGGGAACTGGTGGATAGGTACTACCGATACAAAAATAAAAGCTCAAGGAGAGAAAGGAGATGATGGCATATCTCCCCATATAGGTAATAACGGAAATTGGTGGATAGGTACTACTGATACAGGAATAAAAGCTCAAGGAGAAAAAGGAGTTAACGGAGCATCTGCATACGAATTATGGGTGAATGATGTCAAAAATGACAAAATCAAAGACAAAAATAATTCAGCATGGGCCAAAGATAAAATTACAATGGCAGATTTCTATACTTACCTCAGTGGAACAAATGGTAACAATGGAAAATCCACTTATGAACTATGGAAAGAAACTGTAGGAACAGGCAATATTAATGATCCTAAAAATCCAGGACAAAAATGGCCTTCTGACAAAGTTTCAGAATATGATTTTTTCAATTATTTAGCTGGTAAAGACGGAATAAACGGAAGCAATGGTTTATCAGCACATGAACTGTGGAAAAATGACTTAGCTAAATTTTGCGGTACAACAGATGCACTTATTGACCACAAAAATGGTGGAGTATGGGACTGTGAAAAAAATACGTTAAATGATTTTTATGACTATCTACGCGGAAAAGATGGCAAAGACGGAGAAGATGGCAAAGACGGCAAACCCGGAGAACCAGGAAAACCGGGAACAGAAGTTACCATCATTAAGGGTATACCTAATGTTATTGCACAATATTCTCAATCAGAATATGGTGAATATGTACGCACAACTGATGGAGGTGTACTCTATAAAGTATATGATGAAACTGGACAAATCGCACCCAAAGCTCAAGTAAAAGGTATGCCGGGTATCAATGCAGAAAAAACTTACATAACCAATGAAAACGGAGAGTTTATTGTACCTAAAGAAGATTTACCCGAAATACAAGACATAAACTTACGCTGGGGAACGGTAAAAGAAGTAACCCTAGCCGGAAAGACACCGCAAGAATCCGCTAAAAACACATATGTTCCCAATAGAGTACGCATGAGAATGATCCTTCGCGATAATTCAAATTCATTATACGATTATCAGTATCTATATTTCTATATACAACGAAAAGTTAATCCGGAAGACCAATGGCAAAATATCCCTTCTTATTTACCTAATAGTGGTTCAAGGAATTTAGACGCATATAGAGTCTCTGATAAAAATAATCCCAACAGTATTTTGTCAGACAAAAAATTATATTCAAGCCAAAATTCTAGTTCAAATAATGGAGGATATTATTACTATATTTATACCTATCGGTTCATTCAAGAAAATCCCGGAAAATTCAAAAACAATCAATCTGAATATTGGGATGGAAGTGACGTTTATTACACTGTAAAAGCTAGAGAGCCTTATTATGGAGAAACTTTCCAATGGAATGGTATTTGTTTATTAGCTCCTTATCAAATGGGACCTACGCTAAAAACATTAAAATTAAAAATAATATCCAATGGAGAAGCACCCAGTTTCTCATCTGCAGAAGGTGAATTGGATTTTTCAAAAATAGACTTTACAAGAATTTACAAATCATCGACCACACGTGTCGTTAAAGAAAATGGAATGGACTATGTAGAACCGATAGCTTATACTGAAGAAGAAGCCAACAAACTTAAAATGGCATATATCACATTCAGATATACCTCAACAGCTGGTTCACAAGAAGCATCAAGTTCTAATAACAGATCTTCTGCAGAAGTTCCAACGTTCAAAGTATTCGCACCGTTTTTAAATTCATCCATATACATTGACAATGGCAATAGTTCATATTTCTATAGATATTATCAAGGTTATCTCCGAAAAGGAAAGGATGAAAAAACATTTATTATTGAAAACTATAACAGCTCTTATGAGTTGCCCGAAGTACAAGTTATCTATGAAGAATAAAAATATGAAGAAAATATATATACATAAAATCCATCTCATACTATGCTTTACCTCAGTATTATGTTTCGGTTTACCTATAAATGCACAAAAAAGCGCAAAGAATGGAACAACCGATAATAATAAAAAAGCATGGGAAATAGGTATAGGCGCAACCGGACTTCAAATGACACGTTTTAATGTTATTAATTTCCATACTAATAATAAAGGCGGTTACACTGTAGGTACTAATAAAAAAGATTTTATTTTTGGAGGAAATCTATATTTTGCTCGTGAACTTAACTCTCATTTTTATCTAGATTTACAAGGAACATTAGACTACAGTTCCGATCCTGTCCGTAACGGTAAGGAATCAAGATGGCTAGGTATGACAGGAATCGGTTTACAGTGGCGCCTAGGTGAATATTTCCATTCAAATTATATTGATCCTTTTCTTCGAATGGGGGTCAACTATATGTACAAGAATTTTAAGATCAATTATAAGGGGATGGAAGAATTCAACAGTGAGGAGATGGGATGGAATCTGTCAAATGATTATACTAAAGAAGGGAAGGATAAACAAAATCTTATCCCTATTTCATTGGGAATAGGCGTGAATATGTGGCTTAATGACAACATTGGCATAGGACTCCAAGGAGACTATCTCATCATGCCATACAAACATATAGCCAATTCATGGCAAGGAAGCATTCGATTGATGTGGCGCATTGGTGGTAAATCCCTAAAAGTCAAACCGGAAATTCAATATGTGGAAAAAATCATAGAAAAAGAAATAGAAAAACCTATAATCATGAAACAAATTGTAGAGACTCCAAACCAGCCCAATGTTTTATGTGATTTATTCAACAATATCTATTTTGAGTTTGATAAAACAGAAATAACTCCTAAAGCAGCTACTATCATTGATGAAATAGCTCAAATTATGCTGACAGACACAAGCAAAAAATATCTCATTACAGGATGTACTGATGCAAAAGGATCATCACAATACAATATGGAACTATCCCAAAAACGTGCAGACGCTGTAGTCAATGCACTTATAAAGAAAGGAGTTCCCAATAAAATGTTAAAAGCAAAAGGAGTGGGCGCAAAAATATCTTATGCATCTCAGAATGCTCCCAACGAAATACGAGAAGGAGATCGTAAAATTATAGTTCAAATCGTTACAAATATGGATTATTGGAATTATATACCATAAAAAAATTTCCCCTCTATCAAAACGGCATATATTCCTATATCGTGGAATATAGCCGTTTTGCATGTTTCTAAGAAAAGTTCGAACCATGTATACCCTCATACCCTCACTGCATATATAACAGGTTTATTATAAACTATTTATGTAGTAAGGATAAAAATACTTGCTCTTATTCATGTTCTCATACTCTCACAACGTTTTGAAGCATATTTTTACATAACATCCTTGTTTTCAGCTATATATTCTTTTTTTATAAATTGTTTCGGCTTGATATAAAGTAGGGTATTTTAGGCTTTTTCCCCACAAAAAGTACACATGAAAAGTTTGTACCTCCACAGAATGACGGTTTACGATGTATTGGCAGCAATAAAAAAGATCAAGACGTTTTTAAAAAAGTTCCTGTTATTTTTTAAAAAGGTCGTCTTCTTTTTTGAAAAGTTCTTGATCTTTTAAAAAACACTTTTTGGGCATGAGGATATCACATATGTACGCATAAGACTGTACGTACACATATATAACCCTGCACATACGTATGTATAGTTCCATGCAAAAGTATGCTTTCTGATGCGAAATGAAAACAGCTTTGCAACACTCTCCATATTTTACAGGTGATCCGTAATAAGGTACACCGAAAGAATACTTTGATATGCCTATTTTTACTATACATCAAAAAATAAAAAATCCCCGTAAAGTATTAATTTACAGGGATTTTCTTTGTTTTACAATTCTTTCCAGCGGAGAGACAGGTTCTATCACCTATCATTTCAAACAATATCACAAACTCGTAATATCTTGTTAATTACCAAGTTATTACAAAGTAAACAGAAAATAAAATATCTCTTAATATCTTTGCATATCTCACTTTTTGGGTGTATTTTTGGGTGTCAATTTTCAAACACACCCAATTATGAATATCAAAAGAAACATCATTTTCGCACTGGAAAGCCGGAAGAAAAACGGTGTGCCAATCACAGAGAATGTGCCTATCCGTATGCGTGTGATATTCGCAAGCCAGCGTATAGAGTTTACAACGGGCTACCGCATCGACGCTACCAAATGGGATACGGACAAACAAAGGGTAAAGAACGGATGCACAAACAAACTGAAGCTAAGCGCATCCGAAATCAATGCAGACCTGCTAAGACAGTATACGGAGATACAGAACATCTTCAAAGAGTTTGAAGTACAGAACGTACTACCCACACCCGCACAGATAAAGGACAGCTTCAATGCAAGGATGAAGGATGCACCAGTCACAGAGCAGGAAACAGCCGAAGGACCTAAAATCAGCTTTTGGGAGGCGTTCGAGGAGTTTGTAAGGGAATGCGGGAAACAGAACGACTGGACAGACGCAACCTACGAAAAATTCGCTGCGGTAAAGAACCACCTGAAAGAGTTCAGGGATGAACTTTCCTTTGATACGTTCACCGAGAACGGACTGAATGACTATGTGGACTTCCTGCGTAACAAGAAAGATATGCGCAACAGCACCATAGGCAAGCAGATAGCCTTCCTGAAATGGTTCCTGCGGTGGAGTTTCAAGAAAGGGCACAATCAGAACATGGCTTATGACAGCTTCAAGCCCAAGCTGAAAAACACACCCAAAAAAGTGATATTCCTCACATGGGAGGAACTGAACAGACTGAAAGACTACAAGATACCCCAAACCAAGCAGTATCTCGAACGGGTAAGGGACGTTTTTCTGTTCTGCTGTTTCAGCGGGCTGCGCTATTCGGACGTGTACAACCTCAAACGGAGCGACATCAAGCCCGACCATATAGAAGTGACAACCGTAAAGACAGCGGACAGCCTTATCATAGAGTTAAACAACCACAGCAAGGCGATACTGGAAAAATACAAAAGCGTACACTTTGAAGATCACAAGGCACTTCCGGTCATCAGCAACCAAAAGATGAACGATTATTTGAAAGAACTGGGGGAACTTGCGGAAATCAACGACCCGGTAAGGGAAACTTACTACAAGGGAAATGAACGTATAGACACCGTCACACCCAAATACGCCCTGCTGGGAACCCATGCCGGAAGACGGACATTCATCTGCAACGCTTTGGCATTGGGTATTCCCGCACAAGTGGTGATGAAGTGGACGGGACACAGCGACTACAAGGCGATGAAACCATACATAGACGTTGCCGATGACATCAAGGCCAATGCGATGAACAAATTCAACCAACTGTAAACACAACAATAGCATGGAAGAAAGAATAACCTCAATGATACCCCGCTACGGGAAACTCAACAAGACATATACGGAAATAACATCCGGTGACGGCCTCTCTTTTGAGAAGCAGAAGTTCATTCATGACTTTTACAAAGAGTATGAAGACACACAGACCTTTGAAAAGGCACTTATCAGCCTCATGCTTGAAACGGAGGGTACGCACTTTTCCATATTGCTGAACAGCCTGAAACGGGAGATTGAAAACAATATCTCAATGTATAATACCTGCAAGGAGCTTTTCGACCGTCTCGATATTGAACATATCTGCCGGCAGCATGAAAGATGTCATGACCAGGACATCGAAAGACAAATGCAAATCACAAACGAATATTACCGGGAACTTATGGAAGCTAACGGCTCTTTGGAGGCAGTCGGTTTCAGGGAACACGACCGTCAGGAAGAGGAGCTTTTGGAAAAGAGGTACGAACGGTGCAAGCAGGAATACGACAGGGAGAAAGCCAAACTGGATGAACTATACGCAAAGAAGAAACAGGCAAGGCAGGAAGCCCTGCAATACCTGAAAAACCGCTGCGGAGACATATACAGGCTGGACGGATCGCTGCTGGCAATCCTTGATAAATACATGACCGGCCAAAAGAAAAAAGGAGAGGAAGAAAAAGAAAGTTCCGCATCCGACACCATATCAAAAAAAAGCCCGGTCTATTTCCCCATGAAACTCCTGTCGGCCATTCACGAGACATGCAACGGAGAGCAGTTCGAGGAGATCAATGAACTGGACTTCTACGCCAACATGAACTTGCAACCGTGCGCGAGCAGATTAAAGGTGAGAAAGGATGAAAAGGCACGTGTATGCTACCTGATATTTCTCATGGGAGAAACACTTTCCAAACCCGACAGAGAAAAATGGAAGGAGGAAATCATGAAACTGCTGGAGATAGATATAAAATATTACAAGTCCAAATACAAGGCACCCGTACCCCGGACCGATTTACCCAGTGACAGCAATCAGATATTTGCGAAGGAAATGCAGTCAATATTCCGATAGTCAGCGATACGCCACGACATTCCACGAAACAACCACTTTTACCACCCGAAATATTTTTCACCATTTTTTTATTATCTTCTGATATTTAGTGAGATAGCGTGATACTCCATTCACGCTATCCACATCCTTACCACCCATACCCGGAACTAACTTTGCACTGTTCGAACGAAACAAAAAAAGCCCGTGCGCAGGGCTTACAGTACAAACGTTAAATTCATTCCAACATGGAAATCAGAGAACTTTTATCAAAGCCCGTATGGCAGATGACGGGCGAAGAGTTCATATTCCTGAACCGACATGCCTTGCAGGGAAGCGAAACGAAGCCAGCCCAGCCAGCAGCCGACAAGGACAAGAAATACGTGTACGGGATAGGCGGCATAGCACGCCTGTTCGGGTGCAGTATGCCCACAGCAAACCGCATCAAAAAAAGCGGGAAGATAGACAGAGCCATTACGCAGATAGGACGCAAAATCATCGTAGATGCGGACATGGCACTCGAACTGGCAGGACACAAAAGCGGGGGACGCAGATAAGGAGGTACGGACATGGAGTACAGAGAAAGAAAAGAAGTCACGCCCGAAGCGGCGGTGATACTGTGGCAAGCCTCACGGCTCGACCTTTCGGAAGACTACGAGAGGGCACCCGAAATACTGAAAGTACACGGTTCCGTCATAGGCACGCTGGGGAACTTCAGCGCATCAATCGGAAAAGCAAAGAGCAAGAAAACGTTCAATGTTTCCGCAATCGTGGCGGCTGCACTGAAAAACGGGACAGTGCTAAGCTACACGGCGGAACTGCCCGAAAACAGGAGGAAAATACTCTATGTGGATACCGAACAAAGTTCCTACCACTGTGCGAAAGTGGCAAGGCGCAGCCTGCGCATG
>ERZ779992.996-NODE-996-length-16972-cov-2.660401_pt1 | contig 16972 bp, 16 predicted proteins | sample MGYA00511934_ERZ779992 | MGnify/ENA primary metagenome ERZ779992 (study PRJEB29588, sample SAMEA2163248) | human gut metagenome | biome: human gut; feature: human-associated habitat; material: faeces | place: Denmark | collected 2008/2010 ...
TCCTTGATGTTCGCCACCTGCTGAGCCTCACGGTGAATTTCATCGAGGGTCATAGGTTGGGCATAATACTTTGCCTCATAAATTGCATAGCCGTCTGCCAGCTCCAGAGCAACATCGAACTCACCGTTCTTGCGGTGGACGGGGTCGTCATAGTAATAGCTGCCGATGTTGCGAACACCCTTCAGTTTCCCAGAACGAACCTGTAAACTGAAATAGTCACGGCAAATGCCCTCAAATCGGCGAGAGATGAAGTCTGTCAGAGTAGGGGCTACATACTCATCATAGAAAGCCTCCGCGCCTAGCACTTGCAATGCGCTGGCGTTTTTATAGATAAAGGTAAAGTAGAACCGTAACAAGTTATCGTTGATTTCAAAGGTAGATTTCTTGCTGTCGTTGAGCTTGTTGATGGGGTAATTGCGGGAGATGATTTCGAGGTCACGCAGAGGTTTCATCTGTTTTGCAAGATTGCCGGTCTTCTTCACATCCAGCTTGTCTTCAATTTCAGAATAGCGCTTCTTGCCGTTACCAATGACTGCAAAGATACGCTCTGCGTTGATTTTGACGGAATAGTCCGACAACAGCAACTGACTGGCATACAGGTACACCGCACTCACAGGATTTAGAATTGTACTGACGATGTTTTCTCGCAGCGTGGCAGTAGGACGCAACGCCTGATTCACAAAAGGAGAACCGCCGAATACAGCATAGTGCGCCACCTTGTCGTAGGGAGTTTTGTCAGGATAGAACTTGGCGGTATCCAGATAGTTCAATTCGTTGAGTTTGATAGTGACAGCAAAGCGTCCATACAGAGCATTTTTCTCCTGCAAGAGGTCCTTCATCATTCCGATGTGAGAGCCGGAGAGGATAAGCTCAATGTTTCCAAGCCGGTTATCAATGATGCTCTGAAAAACGGAATCAACTGTTGTGGGCTCATTCATCACCTTCAGATAGGGGTATTCGTCAATGACGACAACCATTTTCTGAGGCAGCGTGTTAAGATAGGTAAAAACATCTTGTAGTGTACTGAAGCTCAGAGCTACTGGCAATATCTTGGCTCGAACCAGCTCATCAACGAGGCTATCAATATTTTCTTGTACTGTGCCTTTCAAACACTCGAAATAGACGGTCTGATAAGGGCAGTTATCAAGGGCTTTCTGAATGAGCGTGGTCTTTCCAACTCGCCGCTTGCCGTAGACCATCACAGCTTTGCCGATGTAGTCTTGCTGCAAGAGCACCAGTTCTTTCTCACGGCCTATAAACATATTGCACCTCCAATAATACTGAATACGTTTTCACTGAAATAACTTTCAGCATTATTTTACCACGAGACCAAACAAAAAGCAAGCAAAAAAGAGGACCACCGCGCCGCAAGCGATGGCCCTCTTTTTTATTGGCAGCATAAGTTTCGTGAAAAGCTCACCAGACACCTCAATAGGAGGATTCGGTGGAAGCGGAGCCGGTCGAAAAGATTCATAAGCCATTTCGCCTGACAGATTACTCACGAGTGTACCAGCTCGGTTTGTCATGATTGTTTCCTTTCCTCCGAAAAACGGAAATTGAAATTTCTGAGGCTATTTTAGCATAGAAATTTCAGAAAATCAGCTTATCGTGAAAATACGAAGCGAAAGAAATTTCAGAAAAACAACTTTTTGTGAAATTGCTCAAGCAAAATCACCATAGAAATTTCAAGTTAAGAATTTTATAGTTTAATTTTGCCCTACTTATGTCAAAGAAAGTAGGGCTTTTCTTATGCCCAAAAGGAGGTGGTTACGCAAATGGCATCCAGAATGCGACTCTTGCCAAGATCGATGAAGCTGGAGAAAAGCTCCAGAACATCGGATCTTCTGTGGAGAATGTCGGCAAGAAGTTCCTGCCGGTGACTGCCGCTGCTTCTTCCAATGCGAACACCAATTCTCCATGATGGGCAAGACGTTCAAGTACTGTGCGCCTATCGCCGGTGCGCTGGGGTTCTCGGCAGAGGATTCGTAAGATCGTATCTGCCGTGCAGCAGTTCGTGGATAAACTGAACAGCATGGATTGAATTTCAAAAAGGCGAAGTTGCCCATGATATTACATTGGTGAGTGTGATATAATAGGGCTAACCAAGAAAAACTACGATAACTAAATGCTTTTTTTACAGCTTGAGTTGTTCTTTAAAAGTTTTATTTGTTGAAAAACTGCAAGAAGGCCGTGTGACAATTGAAGAAGCGGCGGAAGATGCTGGAATGACAGTAGAGGAATTCAAGAAAGTGATGGAAAACACCTCTCTGCAGGCGGTCTAAGAAAAAATATATAGAGTAAACTGTTAAGCCCTACAAGGCTCAGATCGGTTCGATACCGACTGAAAGCCTTGTAGGGCTTATTTTTTTGCTTTTTTTTCAAATTTATTTGTGAAAAATGTTGTCCAAGACTTGACATCGGCCGGCATTGATTGGCAGCGCGAGAAATGGCAATCAGGACTTGGTTCTAAGTTTATCCACCAAGGCGAAAAAAATGCTGCGAAATATGCGGACGAGGTCATTGTTCTGAGCAAAGGAGTGCAGGACTATTTTAAGGAAACTTATGGAAGAGAAACGCACTTTATCCCTAATGGCGTGAATAGGCCGCAGATGCGGGAAGCAAGTCTGATTACAGATAAGTTCGGGCTGAAAAAAGACTCATACATATTGTTCCTCGGCCGTCTGGTGCCAGAAAAGGGGATTCGATATCTGGTTGAGGCCTTCAAGAATGTTAAGACAGATAAAAAACTGGTCATTGCAGGCGGCTCCAGTGATACGGATTCCTTTATGGAGGAATTGAAAGAACTGGCGAAGGGTGACGATCGGATTCTCTTTACCGGGTTTGTACAGGGAGCGATGCTGGATGAATTGTACAGCAACGCTTACATCTACACGCTGCCGTCTGATTTGGAAGGAATGCCCTTAAGTCTGCTGGAAGCAATGAGCTATGGCAACTGCTGTTTGGTTTCGGATATTCCAGAGTGCGCAGAGGTTGTGGAAGATAAGGCATTGATTTTCAAAAAGTCAGATGTAGAGAACTTGCGAGAAAAACTGCAAGATGCTTGTGACCATCCGGAAATGGTTATGAAAATGAAGAATCAGGCAGCTGACTTTATCTGCAAGAAATACAATTGGGATGAAGTTGTAAAGGAAACGATGAAACTGTACAGGAGAAAATAATAGATGAGAGTATTGATAATAAATAAATTTTTATATCCGAATGGCGGATCGGAGACGTACATATTTAAGCTGGGTGAGGCATTGGAGCAGCACGGACATGAGGTTCAGTACTTCGGTATGGAGCATGAAGGTCGCTGCGTGGGCAACCGTGTCAATGCTTATATTCCAGTTTTAAATATTGTTTACTTAGTTTTTGATAAGCTGTGTTGCAAAATAAAAGAAAAATTATTTAAAGAGGAACATTTTATTGATAATGATGTACTAAATTGTCAATTGCATGGCTGCTTTCTCGTTTTTTCAAATTTATATTTAGAAGATGGTATATGTGATAAGACATTTCTCTATGGAGAAGAAGATATTCTTATGCACAGATGTAGAGAAAAAGGATACACCACCCTGTACTATCCGGAAATAAAAGTACAGCATAATGAAAGCCGAGCAACCAAGAAAAGCGTACCTAATATTATTATGCGGAAGAAATTCTACTATAAACATAGAATGGATTCCTTGCATGTGCTTTTGGAATGTTTTGAAAAGGAAATAGAAGATGAGTAAGCAGGAGAGAGAGTCTGGAATTGAACTTTTGAGGGTCATTTGTATTCTTTTAATTATAGCACATCATTATGTATTGCATGGTGATTATCCAGAAATAAGTGCCATGACTTTTTCATGGCAAAACTTCTTCCTCCAAATTGTATGCGGGGGGGGGTCCATGGCTTGTGATGTGTTTATCCTTATCACGGGCTTCTACATGATCGGACGTGAAAACATTTCAAAGAAAAGAACAATATTACTAGTATTTGAAATGCTTTTTTATGGTTTATTTGGAGTGGTAGCTCTAATATTAACTGGAAGTCATTCCTATTCTAAGATCGAACTGATAAAAGCTGCATTTCCGATTCTGTGGGGCAATTGGTTTTGCGTATATTATATTGTTTTTTCAATGTTTATTCCTTATTTGAACAGAGGATTAAATGCATTGTCTAAAGAACAATATAAAAAACTTGTTGTTACTATTTTGGTGATATGGAGCATTGTTCCAACGCTTACAGGACATGCGTGGAAATTTGGAGATTATGACACGTTTGTTTTCATGTATATTGTAGGCGGATATTTGGGTAAGCACTATGTAGCAGATAAAGAAACCGTGAAGAAAGCTGGAATCTCTTTAATCGTTTGTGTCGCAATATATATCTTGTCTGTGATGGGAATGGATTTCTTAGGTATAAAGCTAAATAAAAGTGTTTTTTTGCAAAAGGCAGTTTATTTAAGAAATATATCAAGTGTGATATCTGTTGTGATCGCAATTTCGCTTGTTCTTATTTTTAAGAATTTGAATTTAAAATCGAAGACCATTAATAATATTTCTGGTACGGTTTTAGGTACGTATTTGTTACACGATAATTCTATTATTAGAAATAAGATTTGGAATGAATGGTGTCCAAATAATTACTATATTACATCGCAGTTTTTGCCACTGCATTTTGTAATTAAAGTTTGTGTTGTATTTGTGGGTTGTACGGTAATTGATCTTATTCGGAAAAATACTGTAGAACGTTTTATAATAAGGAAAATGAGGTTTTAATGGATCACTCCATTTCAAAAAGAGGGAGGGACATAAATTGAAGAAGACAATAGGACTATTCGGGTGCATGGTAAATAATGATAATTTGGGATGCTGTGCACTTACATATAGTTTGCTGAATTTGATAGAACAGCAATCGAAAAAACACAATGTCGAGAATACATACATTATCTTTGAAAGAAATCCAGATAAAGATAAGGTGAAAAAGCTTGCGGAAACGCTGGCTATTGGTCAGAATCGAATTATTTCAGAAAAGTCAGCACGATTTATAAGGCTGTATGAAAAGAGAGAAAATGATATCTGCAAAAGGAAGATAACGGAGTGTGATGTAGTTATAGACTTGACTCAAGGTGATAGTTTTACAGATATTTATGGATTCAACCGTTTTATTTCATATACATTAGATAAGCTTACAGTTGAAAAATTGGGAGTGCCATTGGTTCTTGGACCGCAAACATATGGACCTTACAGAAAGCCGTTGACTAAATTTATTGCAAAGAAAGCAATTCAAAAATCGAATTATGTTTTTTCAAGAGATTTGTTATCTAAGATCTATTTGGATGATATGAAGGTCAATAAGGATGTATATGTAGGAACGGATCTGGCTATTGGATTGCCATATACAAAGGGAAACAAGCCTAGTAAGAGTGTAGGCATCAATATCTCTGGTTTGCTCTGGCCCGATAAAGTTGAAGGGACAGAAACAAAGTTCTCTCTCAAGTGCGATTATCGAGAGTTTATGATAAAAACAGTTCAGATGTTTATTGATAGAGGATATAGTGTTTATTTCATTTCACATGTGGGGGCAGACTATCCGGCTTGCTGTGAGATGAAAAAACTATTTCCGATGGCAACTCTTATGGATTTGTTTGAAACACCTGTAGAAGCAAAATCATTTATTTCTGGATTAGAAGTATTTATTGGTGCACGAATGCACGCAACCATTGCAGCACTCTCTTCAGGAGTTCCGGTAATACCGATTGCTTACAGTCGTAAATTTAAGGGTCTGTTTGAAAACTGTCAATATGATATAGGTGTTGATTTGACGAAACAGGATTTGAATGATAGTGTTATGCGAATGGAACAGTATGCAGATAACGTCGAAAAACTAAAAGAAAAAGTTGAAAAAAGCAGTAAAACTGCATTTGAAAGATATATGGCAATGGCGGATTGCTTAGGTAACGTTATTTTTTAAGAAAGGTAACAATACGATCTCGATGGGAAAGACAAAGAAGAATATTATTTATCAAATGACATACCAAATATTGGCAATAGCATTACCGCTGATTACTACGCCAATAGTAACAAGAGGACTTGGAGCTGATGGATTAGGTCAATATTCATATACAAATTCTATTGTTGCGTATTTTAGTATTTTTGCACTATTGGGAGTTAACAACTATGGAACAAGAGAAATATCAAAAGCTAATGCGGAAGGAAATCGCGCTACAGTAAGTAAGGCATTTTGTGGAATTTATTATTTACAGGTGTTTCTTTCTTTAATAGTTATATTGGGATATTATGGAACGGTTCTTTTGTGCTTAAAAAAATACAAAAGTCTTCTGCTGGTTCAGGGATTGCAACTAGTTGGCACTATGTTCGATATTAGCTGGTTGTATTTTGGACTGGAAAATTTTAAGGTTACCGTTACAAGAAATATGATAGTTAAATTGCTATGCGCAATTGTTATTGTTCTTTTTGTAAAAAAACCAACGGACATATATTTGTATGCGTTGACATTGATTTTAAGCGCAGCTGTAAGTAATTTCATCTTACTTATTAGTGCTAAAAAGTACATTGATTTTTGCTTGGTGCCGATTAAAGATATGGTAAAAAATCTTAAGCCTAATATCATCCTTTTTATCCCGGTTGTTGCAGCAAGTATATTTAATTATACGGATAAAATCATGTTGGGTCAGCTTGCTGGAACGGTACAGACAGGATACTATGAAGCAATGGAAAAAATAATCAACGTGCCAATGGCATGTGTATCCGCCATAGCAAATGTAATGTTTCCAAGAATATCATCGCTTGTTAAGCAGTGCGAGAAAAAAGTTGTGATTGACAAATATGTTGCCGGGTCACTATATGGTGTAATTTGGTTTGCCGTGGCATGTTTTTTTGGTATGCTGGCTGTTTCAGATCAATTTGTACCGCTTTTCTTAGGAGATGGTTTCAAAAATGCTATTATTGTTGTTCAATTGGGATGCTTGATTCTTTTGCCAAAATCCTTCCGAATTATTATAAATTCAGAATGCCTCCTTCCGTATGAACGGGACAAAGGAACAATACTTTCTACTATTATTGCTGCGTGTAGTAATGTTGTGTTTAATGCAATCATGATTCCAAGATTTGGGGCTGTAGGAGCGGAAACAGCGACGATTCTTTCGGAAGTAATGTATTGCGCCGTTATGCTTCTTATAATTCGTAAGCAATTCAAGGTAGTTAGGGTGATTTTGACATCAATGCCTTTTGGTGCATTTGGCTACGTCATGTACAGATCAATTATGCTAGTAAAATCCGCAATAAACCTTGGAGTGGTAGCCTGTTTGTGTATTGAAGTTATTCTAGGTGGGGCTATTTATATCGTTTTTTCGGTAGGTTATTTAGCAGTAATCAACTCACATAATTTAAGAAGGGAGAAAAACTAACATCATGAAAAAAGGTTATACTGATGAGAGAAATGCTCAGATTCTTATTTCACTCATGAAAAAAAATGGAATTAAAAAGGTTGTCGCAAGTCCAGGGGCTACTAACATTTGTTTTGTTGCGAGTTTGCAGTATGATCCTTACTTTGAAATTTACTCTGCAGCTGATGAAAGATCTGCTGCTTATATCGCATGTGGACTGGCGGCTGAAAGCGGAGAGACTGTTGCATTGAGTTGTACAGGCGCAACATCTTCAAGAAATTATATGCCAGCACTCACCGAAGCATATTATCGTAAATTGCCTATATTAGTTATTACTTCTTCACGTAGAAGTGAGCGAATTGGGCATAATATTGATCAGGTGACTGATAGGACATTGCTGCCTAGAGATGTTGCAAAGCTGTCTGTTCAGATGCCATTGGTTCACGATTATGAAAGTGAATGGGCCGATGTGGTTGCTGCAAACAAGGCAATTCTGGAACTTAATCATCACGGAAAAGGTCCTGTTCACATAAATCTTGAAACTAATTATAGTAAAGTTTATTCAACACAACCTTTGCCGGATATAAGATCAATTTCGAGGGTTTCCTACGGCGATGAGTTTCCTTCATTGGGAGAGTATTCGAGGATTGCAATTATGGTTGGATCCCATACACAGTGGAGTGAAAATCTAACAAAGGCTGTTGATATTTTTTGCAAGAATCATAATGCAATTGTTTTATGTGATCACTGCAGTAACTATAAGGGAAAATATAGAGTCCTGGCAAATTTAATAACTCAACAGTATTATTATAACTCGGTGATAAAATCCGCTGATTTTGTAATTCATATTGGCAGTATTTCCGCATCTAATTACGGTATAAATATGAAAAAAGTCTGGCGAGTATGTGAAGACGGAGAGATAAGGGATACATATAAAAAGCTTCGTGTTGTTTTTGAAATGACAGAAGAAAAGTTTTTTAACCATTACAGCGAGGTCGAAATTAAAGAGGAAAATACATTTTATAGAGAATGTCAAAATGAAATTTCCGATGTTCAAAATAATATCCCTGAAATTCCGTTTTCCAATGCTTGGATTGCTTCTGTTACGGCAGATAAGCTGCCACAGGATAGTGTTATACATTTTGGAATTCTAAATAGTTTGAGAACATGGAATTACTTTGAAATCCCTCATTCGTGTATAGAATCTTCAAATACAGGAGGATTTGGAATTGATGGAAGCTTATCGACTATAATCGGCGCAGCACTTGCGAATAAGGAAATCATTCATTACTGTGTTCTTGGCGATTTGGCGTTTTTCTATGATATGAACGCATTGGGAAACCACAATGTAGGAAATAATGTTCGTATTCTCTTGGTTAATAACGGTCGAGGAACAGAATTTAGGCTTTCGGGTAGTCAGGGAAGGCAGTTTGAAGAAGATTGCGATTCGTATATTGCAGCTGCAGGACATTATGGAAATAAGTCAAAGAAGCTTGTTAGACATTATGCCGAAGATTTAGGATTTGAGTATTATTCAGCTGAGACAAAAGAAGAATTCTTAAATATATTACCCAATTTTATAGACCCAAATCTGAGAGAAAAATCTGCAATATTTGAAGTGTTTACAGATAGCGAAAACGAAAATACTGCGATGGTCGAACTGTGCAATATAAAGAAGGATCAAGGCGCAGTTATTAAGAGTGAAATAGTTGGTTTGGCTAAAGACATTCTTAAACCAGAAGGAATAAAGAAAATCAAAAGGATTTTAGGAAAATGAGCTTAATTGGAAAGATTAAAAAAGGCATTCGATTCTTAAAACGCAAAGAGCAAGTTCCGATTATGAAGGTTGCAACATCTGATGACTTGCTTGAAAATCATGTTGCACTTATTACAGGTGGCAATAGTGGGATAGGCTTTGCGATAGCACAAAAATTTGTGGAAAGCGGATGCGCAGTAATAATTGCCGGGAGAAATGAATTAAAATTACAGAATTGCGTTAAAATATTGGGCGAAAAAGCAAAATATATTGCGTTGGATGTTTCAGACATTAACGATATTAAAAGAAAAATACCAGCAGCTATGAAACTATTCCCAAGGAAGATTGACATACTGGTTAATTGCGCTGGAGTCGGAGTAAAGCATTCTTTTTGGGATATAGATGAAAAAGAGTATGATGATATCATGAATACGAACACCAGAGGAATGTTCTTTGTGTCACAGTTAGTATCGAAATATATGGTGGATAATCATATTCATGGGCACATATTAAATATTTCATCATCGTCAGGTGCTAGACCAGCGTGGACACCGTATGAAATGTCGAAGTGGGCTGTCAATGGATTTACAAGAGGATTGGCGGACACACTAATACAGTATGGCGTTGTCGTTAATGCAATCGCTCCAGGACCAACTGTTACACCAATGATAAATAAAAATAATGAAGATAACCTTTATAGCGAAAGAAGCTTGGCTAAAAGGTTTATCATGCCGGAAGAAATAGCAAATTTAGCAATTTTTCTAGTTAGCGATGCAGGAAATATGATTGTTGGTGACACCGTGTATTGCTCTGGAGGAAGTGGCATTATCACCTTGCATAACTAGTGAGAAAGCGAGAAGAAATATGAATAAGGAGAACGAAGAAAAGTTAAGACGAGCGCAGTTAATGATTGCCAAGGAAATTAAGCGTATTTGTGAAAAATACGATATTAGTTATTTTCTTGATTCTGGGTCAATGCTTGGTGCAGTTCGGCATAATGGCTTCATACCTTGGGATGATGATATGGATATTGGTATGTGCTGTGACGACTATGCGAAATTTATATCTGTAGCACCGGCTGAGTTGGACAAGAAATTCTTTTTAGATAATTATGAAACAAATCCGAAAAATCCTTATGTGTTCAGTAAGGTTCGTCTAAAAGGCACAACTTACATTGAAAGTATTGGAAACGATGCTTTTGAACATAATGAGATTTTTGTTGATGTGTTTCCGTATTATTATATTTCGGACAATACGACAGAAAGAAAATTAGAAGGCATGCAGATGGCTTTTTTAGCGCAAGCTATTATGTCAAAGTCTGGATATAAAGTATGGAAGGGAAAAGGAATAAAAAAAAGGCTGAAGTTTTTACCAACTGATATTGCCGGAATGGTCTGCACAACACGATTTCTAAGAGGAAGAGTAGATCAGCTTTATTCAAGGCACAGTAATACAAAAATGATGGGAATACAGGCAGGTTCTTGTTACAGCTATTGGTTCTTCCCAGAAAGAGTGCTAAGAAAAACCATAAAGCATATTTTTGAAGGGGAGATGTTTAACATCCCGGTGGAATATGACTGCTTTTTGAAGGTGGCATACGGCGACTACATGAAACTGCCACCCGAAAACGAAAGAGTGACACACGAGATAGAATATCTGGATTTCGGAAATGTCGAAATAAAATAACACTGGTTTATATTAATACACAATTTATCCGGTCTTTTTGGAGAACACCCGGAAGACCGGATTATATTTGATTTTATGTTCGCGAAAAAGGAAGGAACATCGAACATGAACAAACAAGAAAGTGATATCTTGAATACGCTTCTGTTGGAACCTTTTATTAATCAGAGGATTCTGGCGGAAGTATCAGGCCATTCATTGGGGGTGGTAAACCGCTCGCTTAAGGATCTTATCAAAGCCGATTACTTAGACGAGTTCATACGTCCAACAGTGAAAGCAATTACAGAATTTAAGCAGAAAACCCCACAACGAGCTGTTATTCTGGCAGCAGGCTTTGGCATGCGAATGGTTCCAATCAATACCGAGATGCCGAAAGGTCTCTTGGAAGTGAATGGGGAAGCATTGATCGAACGTACCATCAGGCAGCTTCATGAAGTGGGGATTAAAGAAATCTATGTAGTCGTAGGCTTCATGAAGGAAAAATACGAATATCTCATGGACGAGTACGGTGTGGAACTGGTCGTCAATGCGGATTACGCAGCGAAAAACAATCTGCACTCGGTCAGGCTGGTAAAAGAGCATCTGGAGAATGCGTACATCATTCCATGCGATATTTGGTGTGACAGAAACCCGTTCCATCGGCATGAGCTGTATTCCTGGTATATGGTTAGTGACTTGGTGGATAACGAAAGCAATGTCCGCGTTAATCGTAAAATGGAACTTGTGACTGTGCCGGAAAGCTCTGGCGGCAATGCAATGATCGGTATCTGCTATCTGGTAAAAGAGGATGCCGACACAGTTGCTAAACGTATTGAGGAACTATGCGAAAATCAGCGGTACGATGGAGCATTCTGGGAAGAAGCTCTTTATAACAAAGATCGGATGATTGTTGCCGCTCGTGTGGTTCATTCAGCAGATGTAGTGGAAATCAATACTTATGAGCAACTCAGGGAAATCGACAGCGATTCTAACCAGTTGAAAACAGATGCAATTCAGGTGATTTGCGAAGCCCTAGAAGCAAAGCCGGAAGCGGTTACGGATATTACCGTTTTGAAAAAAGGAATGACAAATCGGTCTTTCCTATTTACCTGTAAAGGAAAGAAATATATCATGCGTATTCCGGGCGAAGGAACTGACCAGCTTATCAACCGTCGTCAGGAGACGGCAGTTTATCAAGCTATTGACGGGAAGCATATTTGCGATGATATTGCATATATCAATCCGGAAAATGGCTATAAAATCACGGAATTTTTGGAAGGCGCGAGAGTCTGTGATCCTTTGAATTATGAAGACGTTAAGAAGTGTATGAAGCGGCTGCACGCGTTCCATGACTTGAAATTGAAAGTAAACCACGAGTTTGATATTTTCGGACAGATGGAGTTCTATGAAACGCTGTGGGAGGGAACACCTTCTGTTTATAAGGATTATGAAAAAACAAAAGCAAATGTTCTGTCACTGAAGCCGTATATTGATGTACATGCTGGAGAAAAGGTTCTGACCCATATTGATGCAGTGCCGGACAATTTCCTTTTTGTGGCGAAAGATGGCAAGGAAGAAATCCGATTGATTGACTGGGAGTATGCAGGAATGCAAGATCCTCATGTGGATGTGGCGATGTTCTGTATATATTCGCTTTACAATAAACGTCAGGTTGATCGTTTGATTGCAGCCTACTTTACGGAAGGCTGCAGTGATGAAACTAGGATCAAGATTTATTGCTACATTGCTGCTTGTGGTCTGCTGTGGAGTAACTGGTGTGAATATAAGCGTAATCTTGGTGTGGAGTTTGGTGAGTATTCTCTTCGTCAGTATCGATACGCAAAAGACTACTACCGAATTGTTCAAGAAGAATTGAAAAAGCAAGGGGAGGAAAAGTAAATGCCAAGAGTAGAAAGAGCTATCATTATGGCGGCGGGATTAGGAAATCGAATGCACCCGGTAACGCTGACAACGCCGAAACCGCTGGTCAAAGTGAATGGGACACGGATGATTGACACAGTCATTGACGGTCTGCATAAAAATGGAATCCATGAAATTTATGTTGTTGTCGGCTATCTGAAAGAACAGTTTGTGACACTTGAAAAGGAGTATCCTGGTGTCAAGCTGATTGAAAATCTATACTATGATACTTGCAATAACATCTCTTCCCTTTATGTGGCACGAGATCATATTGAGAATGCAATCATTCTGGATGGCGATCAGATTATTTATAATCCGGAAATTTTAGCACCGGAATTTGAACGCTCTGGCTATAACAGTGTATGGACAGATGGAGAAACGGATGAGTGGTTGCAGACTGTTGAGAATGGCATTGTTACAGCATGCAGTCGGACAGGTGGAAAAGGCGGATGGCAGCTGTACAGTATTTCCCGCTGGACTGCAGAGGATGGGAAAAAACTGAAACGTCATCTTGAAATTGAGTTTGAACAAAAGAAGAATCGGCAAATCTACTGGGATGATGTGGCCATGTTCTGTTACCCGGAGGAGTATCAATTGGGTATCCGTCCTATGAATAGGGACGATATTATAGAGGTGGATAATCTGAGCGAGTTAATTGCTCTGGATGCCAGCTACAAAAAATATGTGGAGGAAAAGTAAATGAATACGAAAAAAGAACGCGGGAAAATAGACTGGATGATAACACTGGTGCCTTTGGCAATCGTAATTGCATTATGTGCTCTTTTCTTTTTTGCACCGGAACAATCTAATACAGTGCTGAGTCAGATTCGTTTTTTCTTTGGTGATACCTTTGGTACATATTATTTGGTAATTGGATTGGGGATTTTTATCCTTTCTCTGTATATTGCTGGTTCTAAGTATGGCAACATCGTCCTTGGCGAGCAGAATGAAAAGCCTAAGTATTCTTTCTTTGCATGGGGTTCCATGATGTTTACCTGTGGTCTTGCAGCCGATATTTTGTTCTATTCGTTATCGGAATGGGTGCTGTATGCAACTGATCCACATCTGGCAGAGATGGGCAGCATTCAGGATTGGGCAGGTGTATATCCTCTGTTTCATTGGAGCTTTATCCCTTGGGGATTCTATCTGGTACTGGCCGTTGCCTTTGGCTTTATGCTTCATGTGAGAAAAAGAAACCGTCAGAAGTATTCAGAGGCATGCCGTCCGATTCTTGGAAAGCATACCGATGGCTGGGCGGGGCGCATTATTGACCTATTAGCTGTGTTTGCACTCCTTGCCGGCACTGCTACAACATTTAGTGTGGCAACACCGCTGATGGCAACCATTATTGGTGAGCTGTTCCATGTTGCTGTTAGCCGTACTGTAATCAACATTATTATTCTTCTGGTTACCTGTGCTGTTTATACATATTCCTTGCTGCATGGATTTAAGGGAATCAGCAAGCTGGCAAATATTTGTATATATATGTTCTTTGGCCTGATTGCTTTTGTGTTGCTGTTTGGCGGAGAAACGCGGTACATTATTGAAACTGGTTTTTCATCTCTTGGTCGAATGGTGCAGAATTTCGTTGATCTTTCCACATTTACTGATCCGCTTCGTACATCTAACTTCCCGCAGAACTGGACGATTTACTATTGGGCTTATTGGATGGTTTGGTGTGTGGCGGCTCCGTTCTTTATCGGCAGCATTTCTCGTGGCAGAACAGTACGTCAGACAATCCTTGGTGGCTACGTATTTGGGGTTGGCTCTACGTTGACGAGTTTTATCGTACTTGGTAACTATTCTATGGGAATGCAGGTCACTGGAAAGGCTGACTTTGTTGCACAGTATCTGGAAAGCGGAGATCTGTATGGTATGATTGTGTCTATCATCAAAACGATGCCGGGCGCACCTGTTATCATGGTGGTTGTGTTACTGACGATGATTGCATTCTATGCGACCTCTTTTGATTCGATTGCATTGACAGCATCCTGCTATAGCTATCACACACTGGAGGATGGTGAGCAGCCGAACAAGGGCATTCAGTTGATGTGGTGTATTCTGCTTATTTTGCTTCCGATTGCTTTGCTGTTTGCAGAAAGCTCCATGAACAATCTTCAGTCGGTAAGTATTGTTGCAGCATTTCCGATTGGTGCGGTAATCGTAATGATTGCGGTTAGCTTTATGAAGGATGCTAAAAAATACATGGAAAGTTTGGAAGAATCGGCGAAGGGAAAAAGTGAGAAATAACTGGAGAAATACCTGAATCCGTAGTATAATTGAACAAAAGGCCGTGTGAAAAAAATCACACGGTAGCTGCTCGAATAATCACACACCTTTCCGTGGTGGGCAGCAGGCAACGACCTTATGGTCGGCGAAGTGTGAGAACGAACGAAATGTTAGCTGACAGTGGAGGAAATATGTTATCACCTGAGTTGAAAAAACTAATGCACGATTTAGAAAATGGTGCGGATAATATAGAAATAAATGCAGAAGCAATGCTAAAGGAACTACATGAATTGGATGAAGTAGAGGAAATTATTCAAGAAAGTTTATCGCTTTCTGGTAAAGTATGCCCTACATGTGGAAGGAGTCTTTTATAATGAGTTATCCGGAACTGTTAAAATTGAGAACGGAATTGCGTAATAAGACTACTAAAACGCCGCAAGAAGATGAGTTGCTAGCTGAACTGGAGAGCTTAAGTGGAATAATAGGTAAAATGGATTTTTCGCTTGCAATGTCTGGAAAAGTGTGTCCAGTTTGCGGAAAGAAGATATAAAATGAAGGGATATTTTTGTGTATGTGAGAATCCAAACGAGAAATTTGATATTAGTTTTCAAGTGCGAGAAAGCGTAGAGGACGATATTCCAGAAGAACAGCAAGAATTATATCTTAATGCTGAAAAGACCTGCAATATTATCAAATCCTTAGAGAATACAGATGAAAATACAAAGAAAAAGTATTTTGATAAGTTGTTATCTTTATCACAAGTAGGGCTCGTTCCAGAATACGCACAGACAAAGGCTTCAAAATTAGCATTGGAAAAACTTCAAGAGGAAATAGTTCTTATTGAAGGAAAAAGAATTAAAAATGGCTATATGAAAACGCTAGCCATCGATGCTTTAATTTTAGCTGTAATTACCTCAATTGGAGTAAAGTTAGTAGACATATATCTGCATTTTTCAATGGTGTGGAGTATATGGGCAGTAGTTATGGGCGCTTTAATCGGAACGTGGGTATCATTTGGTGCAAGAAAGTTTGAAATATGCTTTGATGATTTGGCTTCTCTTGAAAAAGATAAAATGAATCCTTGGATTAGATTGATATTTATAAGTGTTGCTTCGGTAATATTTGTGTTGTTTATGAATGCTGGTATAGTAGAAATTAAAATCGGAAGTATTGATACAGCAACTGCCTTTGAAAACTTAGAAGCTGCCTTTATAATTGGATTAGTATGTGGTTTGGTAGAAAGCAGGATTGGTGTTAATGTATATGAAAAAGCAGTTGGGTTAATAGGAGAGCAATCATAAAATAAGCCAACATTAGAAATTGTATGTATACTCACACGGTGCTATACTTTAATCACTAAAAAGGAAAGAGGTTATCACGATGCCCAGAACGAAAGGCAGCAAAAATCGTCCTAAAACTACCCATACCGACTACGCATCCCAAATAACGGAAAAGAAAGAACAGGTGGCAACTTTAACCACCGAGATCGCATCCATCACCGCCAACATTGAAACTTTGAAGGCTGACCTGAAAGAAAAGAAGAATGCTCTGAAGAAGGCCGAAAAAGAAGTGGCATCCCTGGAAGCGAAGAAGGCAAAGGCAGATGCTAAGGCCGCTGAAGAAGCTAAGAAGACCGAAGCAGAGGCTGTGCTGAAGAAGCTGCTGGCAAGTGGCATGAGCGCGGATGAGATTCTTGAAAAACTGAGATAAACAAGAACCCAAGAAAAATAAATGCCGTGTGGACAAACTGAACTCCAGAAGTTCACACGGTATTTTTTGAAGGCTGCCGTATAGTTTATAACGAAAATAAAGTAGAAGAAATGGAGTGTGACATAAAATGATTTTATCAAAAATACATCATATTGCAATCATCGTATCTGACTATGAAGCAGCTAAGGATTTCTATGTGAACAAGCTGGGATTCTCTGTCATCAGAGAAAACTATCGCCCAGAGCGTAAGGACTGGAAGCTGGATCTGCGTGTCAATGAATACACGGAGCTGGAGATTTTC
>ERZ779992.999-NODE-999-length-16892-cov-2.152521_pt1 | contig 16892 bp, 17 predicted proteins | sample MGYA00511934_ERZ779992 | MGnify/ENA primary metagenome ERZ779992 (study PRJEB29588, sample SAMEA2163248) | human gut metagenome | biome: human gut; feature: human-associated habitat; material: faeces | place: Denmark | collected 2008/2010 ...
AAACTAAACCGCAGCGTACAGTCAAGCCGCTCATTTGCAACGCCAATCGCTTTCAGCGTTCCACTGATTCCCGGATGATTTGAGGAACAGGCGGACCCAGAAGAAACATAAATTTCTTTTTCCTCAAGGGCATGCAAAAGCACCTCGCTTCGGACACCGTCAAAACTCACACTCACAATATGAGGTGCCGTCTCTTCTACCGCAGAAGCATCACAGGCATTTACAACAGCCCCATCAACTTCTCCAATATGGGAAACAAAATACTGTTTCAATTCATACAAGTGCTTTCTATTTTCCTCCAGATTTGCATACATTTTTTCTGCAGCCAGAGAAAGCCCGGCAATTCCCGGTACATTTTCCGTTCCAGAGCGCATCCCCTGCTGCTGCCCGCCGCCATGAATATAGGGATGAATTTTAACCTTATCCCCAACATATAAAAATCCGGTTCCTTTCGGTCCATGAATTTTATGACCGCTGACACTCAGCAAATCAATTCCCATTCGTTTTGGATAAATATTCATTTTCCCATATGCCTGAATCGCATCTACATGGAAAATAATATCCTTGTTAAATGCTTTTACAATTTTAGAAAATTTCTCAACATCCAAAATCGCACCAACTTCGTTATTCACAAGCATCGTAGAGACTAAAATCGTATCCTTACGCAATGCATTCTCAAGCGTTTCCTCACTCACATGCCCCATTGAATCCACGGGAAGGTAAGTGACTTCATAACCCATTTTTTCTAAATATAACAGCGGCTCATAAACAGCCGCATGCTCAAAACAGGTTGTGATAATATGCTTGCCTGCACGGGCATTTGCAAGTGCTGAACCAATCAGCGCCATGTTATTACTCTCCGTACCGCCGCTTGTAAAAACAATGTTTTTTGCCGCACACTTTAACGTTTTGGCAATCTGTTCTCTCGCCTGTCTCACATAACGCTCTGCGATAACACCTTTCATGTGAAGGGATGATGGATTTCCAAAGTCCTCGTACATCACCCGCGTCACCAAGTCACAGACCTCTGAAAATGGTCTCGTCGTCGCCGCATTATCCAAATAACATTCCATTTATTCTTCCTCATTTCTTCCTTCGATTAAAAACATAAGAATCGACAACGCTGCTAACCCTGCCGTTTCCGTCCGCAAAATTCGCTTACCAAGGGAAATCGGTTTAATCCCTTGTGCCACTGCCGCGTCCACTTCTCCGCGTTCAAAACCACATTCCGGTCCGATAAAAATACCAATCCGGCCGCCTCTTTTTATTTGAGAGGCCTCCGTAAAGGAAAGAACGGACTCTTTCATGCCCTCGCACAATTCGTAAGGAATCATTACATAATCCATTTCATTTGCCATAGAAAGTGCTTCCGAAAAACTTTTCACCGCCGTCACTTCCGGTAAAACACCTCTACCGCTTTGCTTTGCAGCCGATTCAGCAATAGTACGCCATCTTGTCACTTTCTTTGCTTCTTTTTTGGCGTCCAGTTTTACCACGCATCGTTTTGTTTTCACCGGCACAATGGATGCTGCTCCCAATTCCACTGCCTTTTGAATCACGAGTTCCATTTTATCTTTTTTCGGCAGTGCCTGAAACAAGGTGATTTCCACCGGAAGTTCTGAAACCGCCGGTTTCTCATCCCGAATCAAAAGACTTATCTCGCTATCGGAAACCGCCAGAATCTCGCACTCATAATCCACACCTTTCCCACAGGAAACCATTATCTTTTCCCCTTTTGTCATCCTGAGAACATTGCGGATATGGTTTACATCATCCCCATGTATCACAATTTCATTTTCCGTGCGGTTTTCCTCCGGTACAAAAAAACGGTGCATCCTTCTCTTCCTTTCCTTCAACATACGAACGGCACAAACAGCGTCCTTCCTGTCTGTGCCGCACGGTTGTATTCGTTTATTCTTTTTCGTTAAATCAACGTGCCAAACATCGTATATGTCGACTTGCCCTGATTCAATGCAATCTGGTTTGTACTCTGATTGTACAGTGTCGATGCTTTCTGTGCCACGCGGTCAGCAAGTGAACCGCCGCCTGAAAACAGTGCCTTCAAATCACTCATATTTGCTGCCTTGAATTTCGTCTCATCCAAAGACAATGTATTATCGTCATTGATTGTAATTCCAACTTTATTCAAAAGTCCCTGACTCAGATTCATCTGTTCTGTTCCCCATACAGCCGTCTGCAAAATACTATATGAGTTCATACTTTTTGTTGTGCCAAGTACACTGTTGTACTGGCTCACAAAGTTCTTCGCCTTATCTAATAAATCTTCTGCTTTTGTATTATCACCATAAGAAGCATTTTTTAAATCATTTGCTGCCTGATACAGCTTCTGTGACGAACTCTTTAAACCAGACAACTTTGTGCCACTGTCTGCCGTACCGGAATTTTTAATCGTCTCCGCAGAATCACTGCTCTTCAGTTTTGCCACATAAGCTTTCATCGCTTTTTTGTAAGCACCTTTTTGAATCATCTGCAAGTCGCCAATCGATGACAAAAGTGAGCCACCACTTGTACTGCTCGTTCCAAAAAATGTGTCTACAAATGAACTTGCTCCATATGTTCCTAATCCATACATATTATTCATAACATTCACTCCTTTGATTACTGCACCGGTACTCCGTTACCTTAACTCTGCGACAATCCTATCGCAGTTTCATCCACTATCTTTAGTATAGCAGAAAATGGGTATGTGTCAAGTCGTTGGCACTTTTTGATTTCCGTAATTCAGGAGAAAAATTTTGCGTCTCGTGGACGCTCCCGCTCGTTGAGTGCGTAACGGTATGGGCACTGAAACTACCAGTGCCTCATACCGACGTACTCAAAACCCACGAGTCACAAAGTTTTTCTCCTGAATTACAAAAGTCAAAGAAACTGGCAACGAATATTTGACGCAAACAAAACCAGCCAAACTCAGTTTATCCTTATCTTATAAATGCGTCCTAGAACACTTTCCTGTATACGGTTGTTACCACATCTAATAACGATACACGGCCTCTAATTAAGGCTATCCCCCAACTGCTTCACTTTGTCGGCAAAAATGTAAAACAGATCAATATATTTCTTAACAATTGCGTCACAATGCGTTTTCACAATTTCGCAATCATAATCATGAGTAAGTTCATTCCTCACTTTTAGCATTTCCATCCATGCCTCATCAGAAATCAAATTTGCTTTGAATGCCTCTCGCAACACTTCCCTTGGGGAACCGGTAACAAAACCTGTTATTGCATAATACTGCACCAAAATATCCTTCATCACTTTCCACGCCAGGTCAAATGTAATGCTAAACTTAGCACTCGTTCCACTCAGCACAAATGAATCAGAAAAGTCTCTGTTCTTTGCCTCCGATAATGCATCCAGCGAATTACAAAATGATGTAAACCGGCGATTAAATTTTTCGTCCATACTGTCTGATATCCTCCAATAACAACTGATTTTTACAAGTATCCATATTTACCATATCGACGCTGTATAATGTTGGCAGATTTTCCACTTCTTCGACAAGTGCATCAAAATCTTTGACACCGGTTACTGCAATGTCAATGTCGCTTCGTTCCCTCGCAGTTTCCTTTGCTCTTGAACCATATAATATAACTTCTTTTGCTCCAAAATCCCGACAAAGATTTGCCGTTTCTCTGATTACCTGCTCTGCTTTCAAAAGTATCACCTGCCTCTTTCCTATACTAGCATTTTGTGAAGGAACTGGCAACTTCCTTATCCTCATCCTCTTTTTCTTTTGCCACATCAGCAATCTTTTGATTTAGTGTTCCCAAAGTATTCATCTGGGATGCAGATGCTGACAATTTCTTCTGCTCCAGTTTTTCAAGCTCTTCTTGTTTCTTTTTAACGCTGCTGCCACTTCCCGCATCTTGTCTGATTTCAGCTTTCAGCCCTCTGATTCTGCCTTCCATTCCGGTCACCGCTCTGCCCTGCACCTTTGCCTGTGCCATAGCAGAATCTGCCGAAATCATAGACTCCATACTAGCCTGTGATAATCCAGCCGTTTGTTTATCTTCATTTGCAGCTGCACGATTGTTTCCTGCAGACATCTCTGCCTGCTGTTTTTCTCTTCTCTGCTCAATCTGATGCTGCCGCAGTTGATTATATAAGTCATTGATTTGTCTTTGTATTTCCTGACGTTTTTTCATTTTTTCTTCTGCACTCAATGATTTATTCGAAGAAATTTCCTGCTGCTCTTTCTGCTTTCTGGCAATCTCGTTTTTAATATTTATGCTAAAAGAATCCATCTTCTGTGCCATTTTAATTCCAGCTGTCTTGGAACCAGCTCCGCTCAGTCCATTTACCTGCATTTTTCATCTCCTCCTGTTAATCGAAATTGAATCCCCTTAAATCGGTTTTGTAAATACGCCCGGCACGCTTTTCCTTTTTTCTTTGCCAGTTTCTTTTCTAAAATTTCATTTGTATGGTCTGACATTTTCTTCAAAAAGGAACTCTTATCTGAATTTTTTGTAATAACCCAGCCGCCCCAGTTTCCATTTTCGTCGCAAAACCAGCCGTCGCTTACCACTTCCCGCCCCTGTGCTTTCATCTGTGCCTTAAACTGTTTGGAGCAATTCGTTAAAAACTTAACATCCTTTTCAAAGGTCATTCTCGCCTCTTCATCAGTTCCCAGTTTGTCTAAATATTTCGGATGAATTACAAAATTCACATCCGATGAATTGCCATATGTCTGCCCGTAACCTACAGTTCCCACAAAAAACTTAGTTCCACTATTTCGCTTTTCCACTTCCTGTATAAAATCAAGACCGGATGAAGCAGCATCCGATATACTTTTCTCATAACTCACACCACCATTATTAACCACCGTCCGAGACGATGGTTTCGAATCCGATGCCTTCATCCCAACTGTCTCTTGATTTTTCACCGGATAGAAATAACCATTCCCAATTCCATTTACTGCCATAATGCCATCCTCCTTGAAGTATTACTCGTTTGAACTCCATTTCAAACATACTTTATAGTGTAAATATCGGCATTATTAATAAAAAACTTAAATCAAAAACATCCACGCCAGCATAGAAACCATGACCGCAATATGGCAAGTGCGAACATAATTCGAATGATTAGTATTGTCATATTTTTGTCCTCGCACTTCCTTGTTGTTAGTTGTATCTAACTAATCATACCATTTTGCCTGTTCTTTAGCAACCTTTCTACAGTAAAATAATCCAATAGAAGCAGTTGTTTTTTTATCACGTGTCTGTTATAATATTTTCAGTGCTCGCACTGTGTGCGACCTTTTATAGTCTTGGTTATACGCATGGTAAGCATAATTCCAAGACACAAAAATAACCGCCCCTGTCTGACAAACTTTGGCGGTCATTTCTGACAAAATTATCAGGCTATCCGCATAGGCGGTAGCACTTCTTATTAATATCATAATATCATTGAATGGTTTTTATGTCAAATGAAACAAAAAATCCGGTCGCGTCTCAATCCTGCTCTCCCCCCTCTACATATATCTCTCCTCAAATTCACTCACCGGAATCGGCTTTGAAAAATAATACCCCTGATAGATTCCGCATCCCATCTGTGAGAGTTTGACAACCTGTTCCTCTGTCTCCACGCCCTCTGTGATCACAGAAAGACCAAGCATTTTACTAAGAGATATAATCATATTTAAAATCGTCATACTTCTTTCCAAATGTTCCGGTTTTGTTGTTCTTAAAAATCCCATATCGATTTTTAACACGTCAACATCTATATCCTTCAACGTATTAAAAGAAGAATAACTGCTTCCAAAATCATCAATTTCCACTTCAAAACCATATTTTCTAAACTGACCGATGATTTCAAGTTCTCCGGCAATTCCCGTCATGATAGCCGTTTCCGTAATCTCCAGTTTCAAAGTTGATGGCACAATTTGATACTTTTCCACAAGAGACGTGATAGTCTTATAAACATCCATATAACAAAAATCCTTTGTAGAAATATTTACGGATATATATAGATCATCCCTTCCGTTTTTCTGCCACTGTGCCAATTTTTCAACAGCAAGCTCCCACACAAACCGGTCAAGCCGGTAAATAAGTCCTGTCCGCTCAAAAATTTCAATAAAATCTCCCGGAAAAATCAATCCGCGTTTCGGATGCTGCCATCTTACAAGAGCCTCTGCCCCAATCATTTTTCCTTCCGATGTCATCTGGGGTTGTAAGTACATGCAAAACTGCCCTTTTGCAATCGCTTCATCGAAATCCCCTACAAGCTGTTTTTCTTCAATAGTTTTATCCAATATAACATCACTATAATAGGCAATCGATTTGTCATAGTTTTCATACAATGTTTTCATGGCAAGATTTGCTTTATCACACATGATGGAAACATCCTCATCTCTGTCCGTAATTTCGTAAACACCAATATACATATACAAATGATACATATCATTATCAAACGCATGTCTCATTGTCTGTACCATATTCATAAAATTCTGCTCCAAAAATTGAGTTTTTGGAACACACATTGCAAACTTATCCCCACCAATTCTGCCATGGACAATACCTTCACCACATTGTTCCCTAAAAATGTCCGCCTGCATTTTTAGGACTTCGTTTCCCTTTTCAATTCCAAAAAGATCGTTAATCAATTTAAAATCCTTAATATCAAAACATACTAACAGCCAGTCCTCGTCTGTTTTTTCTTTTAAAACTTCTGCTACTTTTACTGAAAAATAATCTTTATTATATAATCCGGTAAGCGTATCATGCGTCGCCAAATATTTTTCTTTTTCATAGGCAAGACGTTTTTCTGTTGTATCAATGAGATTTAAGAAAAATCCTATGTATTCACCCTTCTTTGCAAATATCTTTCTATATTCTATATCAAAATAATGTATTTCATTGTCAATCGTCCTTTGGGCACTCCATTCCACGCAGTCCCGGTTGTCAAAATCATGTCCACACAGCCAATTCTGCACCTGCTCGGAAAATCCTGCAATATCATTTGACAAGTCATGAAATATACTGCGTGCATGATCATTTGCATAGACACATTCCCCACTAATATCAAAACAGATTACCGCATTATTCATACCTGCCACCACAATGGACAATGTTTCATCAATCAACTCCCTTGGCGACCGATATAACGTCAAATAACAAATTAAAATGGATGCAAATACAAAAAACGGAAGAGAAATATCTAATGGAAATCCCGAAATATTACATACAATATTTAATATAACAATCACACAAAACACTCCAAAAATTGGAACATATTTCTTGCGGTAAAAATCCGATATTTGCACAATCTTTGTCAAAAAAGATGCAATAATGCAAAACATCAAACAATAGGAAAATCCATAATGCAGGTAATAAAAAATTGTTTTGTCACTAATATGATACATCTGAAAACTTATATAGTTTTCTGCTTTTAACGTAAATACATGATGAAAAAATACATTTAGGAGCAGTGAAATCCCATCCAAACCTGCAACAACAAAACAACCTGTCCGAAACAGATTCACTTCATTGAATACACGTGTGTACTGCTGTGAATACTGCAATATATAAATTAACAACACATCAAAGGAAAACAGATACATTCCTTCCATAACATATGAAAACAGTTGGTTGTCTGAAAGCACAAATACCCCATTACTAAGAATGGTGATAATCACAAGAACAAGACATTTTACAATAGAAGATGCCACTTCACTTTTTACTTTTCCAGCATATTTTATACAAATCAATATTGGAATTATCATTAACAGCAATACCAGTATATATACTTTGTCCATGTGGAGTCCTCCATTCAAATATAATCTATCCACTTTCATTATACAATAAAAAAAACACTTGTCAAATGACCTTACAAAGTTGTTTGTATCAAGTGTTTATCGACACATTTTTATTCACATGGAAGTTCTACTTCAAACACAATTGTCTCATCCGCACTCTCTGCCCGTATCTGTCCGTGATGCATCTCCACAATCTGTCTGGCAATCGCTAAGCCAAGTCCTGAACCACCCGTTGCAGAAGACCTTGATGCGTCCACACGGAAAAACTGCTCAAAAATATGTTCCAATTTTTCTTTAGCAATCGTCCGCCCATGATTCTGTACACGAATCAAAACTTTATGCTCTTTCGTCATCCTCTTCATTGACAAATGTATGACCGTATCCGGATAACTATAATTGACAGCATTGCGAAGCAGATTATCAAAGACGCGTTCCAATTTATCAGCATCTCCGGACAAAATAATATCTTTCTCAATCACAGATTCTACAGATAATCTCTTTTCCTGCAAAATCGGCTCAAACTCGCTAACAATCTGTTCCAGCATACGGCTGAAATGGATTGTCTCTTTTTCCAGCGTCATAACAGAAAGATTAAAACGCGTAATATCAAAAAATTCATTTATTAATTCTTCTAGTCTTTCTGCTTTATTGAGTGCAATTTCTGTATAACGTTCACGTAATTTTTCCGATATTTGCAGCTCATCCCGAAGCAATGACAAATATCCTATCACACTGGTAAGAGGTGTTTTTAGGTCGTGAGCCAGATATACAATCAAATCATTCTTTTTCTGCTCTGCCTCCTTCGCCGCCATCTCATTTCGCAGCGCCTGCTCCCGCACAAGATTCAACTCATTTTGCACGCCCTCCAAAGAACGTGGCATTTCCAATGGCTTTTCCGGCCAGGACACCATTTTCCCTGCGGCATCCACAATCTCATCTATTTGCCGGAATACACGATACAAATAATAGATTGTCACAATCAACCAGATTGCTCCGCCAATTGCTGCACAAACAGTAATGATATGCAGATTAAGCCAATGTAATAACGGCCAGTACGAATCCGACGGATACCATACTCTGACTGACAAAACAAGTTTTGATAATATAACAAATAATGCCAGACTACCGATACATACCCCCAGTGTAATGACATACTGCATCATAAGCTGTCTTGCCTTATGATTATGCTTTTCCCCTTGTTTTTTCTCTAACTTTGCATTCTTACTCAATGGTATAACCTACCCCCCAGACTGTTTTTATAAACTTTGGTTTTCGTGGCATCTCATGCATTTTATCCCGTATTCTGGCAATGTGTGCCATTACCGTATTGTTGTTGTCCAAATATTTTTCTTTCCATACCGCTTCAAACAACTCCTCAGAAGACACAACATTCCCCTGCCGCTTCGCCAAATACCAGACTATATCAAACTCCAAAGGCGTAAATGCAACTTCCTGTCCATTCAACGTACATTTATGGCTAGCCTTAGAAATATGCATACCCCGTATATCAATCTCTTCATCCTGCTCCCCTGCAAAACCTACTGTATTATATCGTGTATAACGTCGTAACTGCGTTTTCACACGAGCGGTAAGTTCCAACGGGTTAAATGGTTTTGTAATATAATCATCTGCTCCCACCGTCAATCCCATAATTTTATCTAAGTCCTCTACCTTCGCCGTCAGCATAATAATGGGAAAATAAAACTTCTGGCGAATCCTTCTGCAAAGTGCAAATCCATCCATGTCAGGAAGCATAATATCCAATACGGCGAGACTAATTGGTGTTGTCTCCAAACAATTAAGAGCATCCCCTGCATTATAAAACTTGTACACCGTATATCCCTCATTTTGTAAATACACCTCTACTAAATCTGCAATTTCCCTTTCATCATCTACCACCAGAATATTCTCAGCCATCTGCGTATTCACCTCTTCCATTTACTCATTTGAGGTCATTGTACTACAAACAAATAGCTTCTGCAAATGTCCTCACCGGCAATATGCCCACAAATTTTTTATCTGTGGCTCAAGCACCTCATAATCCCATAAGCAACTCCTGCGAATACAATTGGGATCGTTTACCTTAATCTTTCCATACTTCATCCCGGTCAACACAATAAAATGCCCCTCTGTTGTAAAATCTCCCGGTCCCACACTGCAAATAATCGGCTGTCCCTGCTGCAATGCGGTTTGAACGGTTTTCTTACTCAAGCTAATTTCACGTCCCTCAACGCCAAGATATGAAGCACCTTCGGTAAGCAGACTCCAGCTCGTTCCCGTTCCTTTTAGATAATAGCCATTTTCCTGTGCATATTCTGCAATCTTATCCGGTGTTGCATTTCGATTGCCGGTCAGCCCCACAATCACCATTGACAAACAAGTCGGAGCACAGCCCGATAAACCAATATCACTGCTCCCATAGGATACATATCCCCATCTTCTATCCCATTGCAGCAAAAGAGGTATCTTTCCCTCACATTCTTTTTTTGTTAATTCACCGTGCGCAGATTTATCTGCTATTAAATATCCAGCCACAAAATTCAACATCTCCGAATTATTACAAAGAGAACGTAATAATACCGTCGGATATTCCGCCCGATTGTTATAAATACTTTCATATGTTTGATTTTTCTTGGACAAACGGCTTAATTCATTTGTAATCTGTGCTTCGCTAAACTTTTTGGGTGCTTTCTCCTTTTCACCATGAACGGACATATTCTCAGCAGACACATCATATACTTCATCAGATTGCCACTGTCTAATCCATGTTACTGCACTTCCAAAAAATTTCCATATCACCATCAACGACAAAACAATTGCAAGACCTCTTACTAATTTTTGTTTTCTTCGTTTGCTTCTCCTCTTAGAAGGGATTGTCTGACTGTTTATTCTTTCCATAAAAATAGCCTCCTTTGTCAGTTTCTGATAACATCATAGCAGAACAAAAAAGGCTATTTTTATAGTTCCTATCACAACTTTCTGATATCTTTCTTCATAATTTCTTACAAAATTATGACTGTACTTTCCGATTATTTTCTCACCACACAATGCATGCGCATTCCCTTTCGAATCTCCAGTTTTTCTACCTTTAAACCTGCCTTTTTACAGCAGTCCGTAACCACTTCTCTTGTAGCGATTGTCACGTCTCCGTGCCCACATAAATTTGCCAGGGGAAGCTCTATCTTATCCATAAACCATAATAACAATTTATTATCACTGGTTACATCCCGAAGTACAAGCCTTCCACCGGGGCGAAGACACCTCTTTACGCTGTCAAAAAATGCCTGTGGATTCGGATAATGATGAAATCTATTCGAGCAGATAATGGCATCAAACGCATTGTCCTCAAACGGAAAATTCTCGCAATCACCAACTACAAAATCAGCATTCGGAATATTTTTCTTTTTTGCCTGTTCAATCATTGCCGGTGTCAAATCAAGTCCTGTATAATGACGATCCGGATATTTTTCCGCAAGCAGAGAAATCATTGGCGCGGGTCCACATCCGGCGTCCAAAAGGTCTGAAAATTCTTCCTTTTCCAGTTCCACCAAAATATCCGGGTAATCTTTTTTACACATCTTATAAATCCCCGCATGGTCGCTTTCATAATTCTTAGCCGCTTTTGTAAATTCTTTCACCGACATATTTTTATATTCTTCATCTGTCATCACTTTAGCCCCTCTCTTTTATATTTTTGGCAGAAATTCACGAATGGTTTTTACATAATCATCCGCTCTTAAAATGGTTGAAAGATGCCCGCCCGAAACATATTGAATTTCCGGGTCATGCATCAATGCAATAAGGTCTTTCTGCATCTTTTCCGAAAAGAAATCCTGATTCGGAAGTATCAACAATATTTTCCCTTCAAGGTCCTTAAAATCTGCCTCCGTAACCAGTTTTTGATTCATCAAATCCGCTAACAGTCCGGAAATATGTACGTCTTTTTCCTGCGTAAAATCCTTAAAAATAGTTTCAAACATATCTTTCGCATAAGCAATCTGTTCTTCACTTTCGTTACGAATGTGTCCCATTGCCATTTTGATAAGCCTTGGCTTTAATTTTTCATAATTGCAATGCTTCATGTAAAACAGCATAAGCGGCGCAAAGAAATATTTTTTCTTAAGACTTTTCAGCGTTGCTGCATCCATGCCGCCGGTGGAAACAAGAATAAGTCCGCCAACCTCTCCGTGATATTTCTGTGTATAAATCTGTGCAACCATACCGCCATCACTGGCACCGACAAAAATCGGCTTTGTTACTCCTATTTTTTAAAAAAAGCATGCATGCCCACTACTAATTCCTGATTTGTTTTAAGTTCTCTAGGATACTCAAAAAGCAAAACCTGATAATCCTCAGACAAAGCATCCACATACCTCATCCACATTTCCGAGGTGTTCATTCCCCCATTTAACATTACCAGTGTTTTGCTTTCTTTTTTTCCACTTAAAATATAATGAAAATTACTACCACCAACTGTAATACTTTCGTACTTATGCGCTGCCTTAAATAATTTTAACTCTTCTGCATATGACATGGATGTTTCTCCTTTCGTGATTAGTTATGTCTAACTAATGTTATTTTAGCATAACCAGCCACGAATGCAAGAGTTATTATTATACCTGAATCTCACGCACCGACGTATCTAGAACGTATTTCTCCTTTGTCTCTTTCAAAATATGCATATGCTCACTCCGCAAATGTTGTTGCTGCTGTCCTTTCGATTGCCACACTTCAACAAGAAGCACACAATCCGGATTGACCGCATCATAATAATAATCATAAGATATATAGCCGTCTTCTTGACGTATTTTTTCTAAAACTCCGGAGGAAATCACTTTCTTCACAAAATCCTTTCTTTTATTTGGTTTTGTCTGATATTTCACAAGCAGTATGAGTTGTTCCATATTTTATGCCCTCTTTTTAACTATATTTTCATAAATCGCACGAACTACTTTATCCTCCTCCAACGGCTTTGCCAGATGTTCATTCATGCCTGCTGCCATGCATTTTTCTTCATCCTCCTTAAAGGCATTTGCCGTCATTGCTATGATTGGAATTGTCTTAGCATCCGGGCGCTCCATGGCACGTATTGTTTTGGTCGCGGTAATCCCATCCATCACAGGCATCATAATATCCATGAGAATCACATCAAAAGTTTCCTCATCGGATGCTTCAAATTTATGTACTGCTTCAAGTCCATTGGATACCGGTTCTACCAGTGCACCGCAGTCTTCCAGTATAAACCGGGCAATTTCCATATTCAGCTCATTATCTTCAGCCAATAAAATGCGAAGTCCCTTGATATCTGCATCCAAAACCACTTTATGTTCTTCTGAATTTGCCTCCGTATTAATTTTGAAAGGAAGCACAACAGTAAAACAGCTACCCTCTCCCAGCTCACTTTCAATCGACAGAGTGCCTCCCATCTTTTCGACAAGTTGCTTAACAATCGACATACCAAGACCTGTTCCGCGATAACTGGAACGTGCGGATTGAACCTCCTGCGCAAAAGGAGTAAACAAGCCTTTTTGTATAAATTCCTCTGACATACCAACACCTGTATCTTGGATTTTAAATTCGCAAGTGATACATTCTTCTGTTCTTTCAACGGTCCGCATACTCATGCTAATCGAACCATTCGGCTTATTATATTTCATACTGTTTGAAAAAAGATTCATCAATATCTTTTTCAGATACAGCGCATTACTCCAGACATTTACGCCTGTGTAGTCATCATGTTCACCTGTAATCGTAAGTCCGTCGGCTTCTGCCTGAAAGGACAAGGAAGTTGTCTTTGCCTCATTTGCACTTTCTGCCTGCACCAAAGCTTTTTCTAAATCTCTCTGTTTTTCTGCGAGCCTTTTATTTAATTCCACAGCTTCGTTAGCTGCCTTTTTTGCTTTACGCAGGAAAATAAGTACAATAAATAAAACCACCAAAAATATCCCAATTAAAACAACTGCCGATACTCCTGCTTTTCCCCAATCGGGTGTTTCCGAGGAAAGCACACCATCCACTTCACCATTCTATAATCTTTTCAGAGAATCTTCAAAATCACTGATGTACACATGCTCCGTCTTCACCCCATGTTTTTTCTCCCATTTTTGAAACTGTGCTTCATGCATACTGTTCTCCAGCATCGCAATTTTTTTGCCATTAAGCATAGACAAATCGGAAACTGATAAGTTTATTTGGGAGAGGTTTGCATACAAATAGAATCTCTTTGGTTTTCTTGTTCTCATAAATCCCCCTTAATGTTTTGGTCTGTTCTCCGGTGTCCAATTGTTTGGATTGGTATCATCTGGTACAAGTCCTGCTAAAATAGCTTCATAATGTGCCACTTTTTCATCCATATACTTTGCAGTAGCTTTGGCTTCTTCCACTCGCTTATAGGCTTGTCGTATAATGCATAATCTTTTCTCCGTAAAAATTTTATCTTGACTTCGTGTTACTCGAACTTATTACAATGTGTATAAGTATAACACAGAAAGATTTCTTATACAAATAAAATTATGGAGGACAAAACATGGAATATTTAACTTTGAATAACAACACCCAAATGCCGCTCGTAGGTTTCGGTACATTTCTGTTAAATGGAAAAACCTGCACTACCGCAGTTGCCTCTGCGATTCAGACAGGATACCGTATGATTGATACGGCAGAAGCTTACGGAAATGAAAAAGAAATTGCACACATGGCTTATGCGCCACTCGGTCAGGGTAACCGCAATGAAATGTATCAGGAACCTGTCGTTCTTGCTCTCGCAGAGAAATATAATAAAACACCGGCACAGATTTTGCTCCGTTTCCTGACATAAAAAAACATTGCAGTGATTCCAAGAAGCACACAGGCGGAACATATTCAGGAAAATTTTAATTTATTTGATTTTACCCTGTCCGCAGAAGAAATGGTACAGCTTTCTTCATTAGACAAAAAAGAACCGTTGATTGGAAAACCGGAGACTCCGGAACTTGTTGAATTTTCACTGACCTGGTAATAAATTGCCCTTTCTGCGAAACAGTATTGAGGTGTTATAATTCCAAAACAGGGACACCCCTTAAATCAAGGTGTCCCCGTCACATTTTCCTATTTCTTCTGTTTTCTCAAAACTGTTCTTTTGCTCCACTTACTGTAATATTTTTTGCCATTAACAATCTTGTATGCACGAATTCTGGCATAATATCCTTTTTTCTTTCCTTTGAGACGAATCCACTTATTGGTGTGCTTCACTTTCATTTGTTTCGTCGTCTTCTTGGTAAATTTTTTAGATGTAGAATACTGAATCTCGTATCCACTTACACCTTTCACTTTCTTCCAGTAAATTTTGACCCGCTTTCTGTTTTTCTTCAAATGTTTTTTACTGATGTATGGTCTTTTTACTGTAATCTTTTCCTTTATGTTATTATCTTTTGGTATTTCTTTTTTATCTGTTGTGTCCGTGTTGTTTGTGTTTGTATTTCCGTTACCTTTAGTACCTGGATTAGAACCGCCATTATCACCGGTTCCACCATTTTCCTTGTTTGGGTCCTTTATTTCTCCGCCACCTGTTTCACCGCCGCCTGGGTTATCCGGTTCATTCTTTTTCGCCACAATACCGTAAAGACTTAGATGCATTGTGTTAAAAATCACACAACCATCTTCCACGGTGCATTTAAAACGCTCCATTATTTTACCATCTTTTACATATACAACTTCATAGGAATCATAATCCTTCAACTCGTCCGGAAGTATAAGTTTCACTCGCATCGGACAGCCATTCACCTGTACAATTTCTTGATTTTTCATCAAATTAATATCCAGCAGATATTTTAAATTTTCTTTTGCCAAGGTCTCCGGAATCGTCATATTAGCCATTTCAAGAGAATATTTTTCATCCTTTGGCAGTTCCAGTTCCACACTTCCTCCGGTACACGAAACAACCGTAACTTCGTCTTCCTCCGGTACATTAGGTGTATTGGGCTCTTTTTCCCAGAGTGCATACAAGGTTACATATTTGTAATAGCTCTCATTGTCCAGCAACTCATCTTTTTCCAGGTCATCCCCATTATCCTTACGCCAGCTTTCGCTAGATATCAACTGATATGTTTTCCCACTGCCGTCTTTTTTACTATTCCATCCCTTAAATCTGTACCCACTTCTTTGTGGAATATAGTGAAAAACAGGCATAGCCATATCATCATCCGCACCGAGATAATCGTACTTTTTCACAAATTCGTCTTCTATCATACCTCCGTTGGCATCCAGATTTAATACATACGATGTTCCCTCAAACGTTGTCTTTTTATAAAGGGCATAAATCACCAATGAATCACCACTTTTAAAATACGACTTATCCAGTGCACTTGTTAAAATTTCACCATTGCAGCCCCATCCACAGAAAGTGCAGCCTTCGCGCTCTGCCGCATACTTGGACATATCTAGTGATTTAAGCTCGTCTTCCTTATATGTTAATAAAATCTTTGTCTGACCGGGCAAAGCGCTGCCAGTAATTTCTCCGCCATTCCCATTCAAAAGCACACGATACTCTTCCTGTTGTTCTATTTCGTCACCTAAGAATAATGCGTATAAACTGCAGCCGTTTGTATATTCCACACCGCCCAAGCTTCCTGCACTATTAAAATCATCGATGCTTAACTCTTCTATCGTATCTACAGTAGCCGAACTTTTTGCCCATCCTGAGAACTTTCTAATCTCATTATAAGCAACAACACCATTTGTAAGTTCAGACACGTTTAATACCGTTTCGCCCTCATCTACGTTAAACTTAATTACCTTGCCGGACTGACCGTCAATATTTGCTACCTCCTTATCTGAACCCTTTAGATTCAATACCAATGCATACTTTCCATCCTCCGCAATCGTAAACGCACCGGCCTCTTTCGTTCCAAACCACATTCCCGCCACGGTAAGCACAAACACGGCCAGTATGCAAAACTTCATTTTCCCTTTCATAATCATACATATCCTCCTTTAGATGTTTTATGGTAGAATTGTATACTATCTAGGAATATTTTGCAATAATTTCCAAAAAAGAGGAGCTTTTCCATTAAATTTTCACTATTTTTACACTATTTTTCACTAAGGATGTATCCAAGGGTCTGAATCATATCTTCCTCCG
>ERZ779992.1044-NODE-1044-length-16233-cov-2.912906_pt1 | contig 16233 bp, 12 predicted proteins | sample MGYA00511934_ERZ779992 | MGnify/ENA primary metagenome ERZ779992 (study PRJEB29588, sample SAMEA2163248) | human gut metagenome | biome: human gut; feature: human-associated habitat; material: faeces | place: Denmark | collected 2008/2010 ...
AGTCCAAGCTGGTCTGCAAGTTCAACTCTGAGTGCACCAAGAACATTCCATACAATCTTATTCTTATCTGCTGCAAAGAGAAGTAAATCACCATTTTCTCCATCCATTGCCTTGATAAGTGACTGCATTTCTTCTTCTGTCATAAACTTCGCAAATGATGATTTAACTGTTCCATCTTCATGAATAGCAATATAGGCAAGTCCTTTTGCACCATAACCCTTTGCAAAATCAACAAGTGCATCAATCTTTTTACGAGGCATTGCACCCTGACCCTTAACATTAATACCACGTACTGAGCCACCATTTTCAATAGCACCTGTAAATACTCCGAATCCACAATTTTTAACTATATCTGTAACATTTTTAAGTTCCATGCCAAATCTCAAATCAGGCTTATCTGAACCGAATCTGTCCATGGCCTCCTGCCATGTCATTCTCTGGATTGGAAGCTTAACTTCAACTCCAAGAACCTCTTTAAAAAGATGTGCAAGAAGTCTTTCATTTACATCAATAACATCATCTACATCAACAAAAGAAAGCTCCATATCTATCTGTGTAAATTCAGGCTGTCTGTCTGCACGTAAATCCTCATCACGGAAACATCTTGCAATCTGCATATATCTGTCATAACCTGAACACATGAGCATCTGCTTAAAAAGCTGTGGTGACTGCGGAAGTGCATAGAACTTACCAGGATGAATACGGCTAGGTACAAGATAATCTCTTGCTCCTTCCGGTGTACTCTTTGTAAGCATTGGTGTCTCTATCTCAAGGAATCCTTCATTGGCAAGGAATGCTCTTGTAAGCGTGGCAACCTTGCTTCTCATAATAATATTTGACTGGATATCCGGTCTTCTTAAATCCAGACATCTGTACTTTAATCTCAAATCTTCCTTCGTATTGATATTAGCTTCGATTGGAAATGGTGGTGTCTCTGATTCTGAAAGAATTCGGAGCTGTGATGCAACAACTTCTATATCACCTGTTTTAAGATTTTCATTTACTGCACCTGAACGCTTCTCAACCTTTCCGACTACAGCTATAACATATTCATTTCTAAGTGTATATGCTTTATCAAATCCTTCTTTTCCAACTGAATTTTCATCAAATACAATCTGCAAAAGGCCGCTTCTGTCCCTCAAATCCACAAATATAAGCGAGCCAAGATTTCTTCTTGTCTGAACCCAGCCCATAACTGTTACAGTCTCGCCTACATTGGCAGCTGATACCTCCGTACATCTATGTGTTCTTTTTAAGCCTACCATTGCTTCAGCCATTACTAACTTTCCTCCTGTAAATAACATAATTATTATTTATTATAACATGTTATTTAATTATAACATATTATTGTCAAAAAATATTCTTTTTCTTTCAATCATTTCATCAATTCTTGAAATATAGCTTGTCAGGTCTTTTACATTCTCGACACGCTCTATCCGCGGACCCGGTTGGTCCGCATCAAATACCGCTTTTGTTGATGCACCTGCACCCATGGCTATTATTGTCTGTTTTTCCTCCATAATAAGAATATTATAAATACATTCTTTTTCAGGAACAGAATAACCTACATTTTCAAGATTTCCTGCCATATTTTTCTGACGATACATATAATATGGCATACAGCCGATATCACCGGCATACTTTTGTGCAAGACTCACAGTTTCATCACTGTTTTCAAACTTCAGGTCTTCATATTTTTCACGCCATATATTGAGTGCGGCTGCCCTCTTTATCGCAAGCGAATGAACAGTCAGACTCTCCGGCTTTAACTCTTTTATTTTGTCAAGTGTATACCGCAGTTCATTAATTCCTTCACCCGGAAGTCCAAGAATAATATCCATATTAATATTATCAAAGCCAACGCTTCTTGCAAGTTTAAATGCTTCCTCAACCTGCGTGGCACTATGTCTTCTTCCGATAATTTCAAGAGTCTTGTCATTCATCGTCTGCGGATTTATAGAAATTCTGTCAACACCATGTTTTTTTAACACTTCAAGCTTCTGTACCGTCACACTGTCAGGTCTTCCCGCCTCTACAGTCAGCTCCTTTACTGTACTCATGTCAAAGTCTGCTTCAAGCTCATTAAGCAGCCTGTCAAGCTGTTCAGGTTCAAGAGTGGTCGGCGTTCCGCCTCCAAAATATACTGTATCAAGACGTCTGCCTTTCATTCTGTCCGCAACAAATCTCATTTCTTTGACAAGTGCATCAAGATACAAATCAACTTTGGACCTGTTAGCTGCAAGTGAATACGATGTAAATGAACAATACAGGCATGTTGTCGGGCAAAACGGAATTCCTATGTAAATACTGTAACCATTTGTATAATCAATGTCTTCAAGAATCTTTTTCTCTGTCTTTGCGACCTGCATTGCAAGTTCTGCTTTATCATGAGACACAAAATGCTTTTCTTCAAATTCTGACATGATCTCCTCATCAGAATTACCAGCTTCTAACATTGAATATGCAATTTTACTTGGTCTTACACCTGTAAGATATCCCCATGGAAGATTTTTTCCCGTATCACCCTGAAGCTTTAAATACAGATTTTTCTTAAATCTGTCATGTGCCTCTTTCTTTGAAACACCTTCACACATTGAAGTATCTGCATATATAACCGTATCCTCATCTGTAAGCCGGGAGTCGTCTTTTAGAAGCGATGTCTGCATTCTAGGATAAAACGACTTTATAAGCACTTGTGCATCATCATAAAAATCAGAATTCCGCAAATCTACATAAATCATATTTTTCTCATTTCTGTTATTAATTTTTATATTGCAGCCAGACAGATATTTTACTGGCAATATGGATTATATTTCTTTTCATGGGCAATTGATGTGCTCTCACCATGCCCCGGAAATACAACTGTATCATCAGGCAGTAAAAACAATTTATCTTTTATGCTTGAAACAATATCCGAAAAACTTCCCGTTGCAAAATCTGTCCTTCCAACTGATTCAGCAAACAAAGTATCACCTGAAAAAAGCACAGATGCATCTTTAACATAATATGACACACCGCCTGATGTATGTCCCGGCGTATGGATTACTTCTATATCTATTCCGGCTGGATTAATATGTTGTTTATCTTTAATCCAGACATCTGCCTCAAGTGTTATCTTAGCTCCCATATGAGCCGAAAGATTCTTGTATGCATCTGCCAGAAGTTCCTTTTCATGCTCACCCGCGTACACTTTTATTCCATATTTAACGGCCAGCTGCCTTGCTGCACCTATATGGTCATAATGGCCATGAGTTATAAGTATTGCACATGGGCGACATTTATTTTTTTCAATCAAAGCACTAATCTGTGGCTCATTGCCAGCCGGGTCAATTATAACTGCTTCGTCTGTATCTTTGTTTATCAGAAGATAACAGTTTGTTGAAACTCCCGGTATTACAGTATAATCCATTTTTATATTCATATTATTTCTCCAGTTTTTAATCAGCCTGCTGTTCTTGCTATATCTGTAACGCCTTCGATATTTCTAAGCTTTTCTACAAGCCTGTTAAGCTCATCTTTTCCATGTATGTCAAATCCAAGATTAATTGTTGCAATACCTTTCTTATTAACACGGCTGTTCATAAATTTAACATCTATGTTAGCTTCTGTAAATATTCTTGATATATCTACAATAAGTCCGGTTCTGTTACCTGCAAAAATATTAATCTCAGTGCTGTACTTATCAGCAGATGAATCAACCTGCTCCCATTCAGCCTCAATGAGACGTTCTCTCTCATTTTCAGGAAAATTAAGAACATTTACACAATCTGTACGATGTATTGTAACACCTCTTCCTCTTGTTACAAATCCGACAATCTCATCGCCCGGCACCGGATTGCAGCACTTTGAAAATCTTACAGCTACATCATGTATGCCTTTGACTACTATACCGCCACGTGTTTTTTTATATTTATCTTTATTCTTTGCTTCCTGCTGTACAATGCCTTCCAGTACATCATTGTCAGTAACTTCGGCTTTCTTGCGTTTTTCATTTTCCTCAACAAGCTTATTGACAACCTGACCTTCCTTTAATCCGCCATGTCCGACAGATGCCAGAAGTGAATTCCAGTCTTTAAAGCCATACTTGTTAAGTGTCTTTTCCTGATTTTCAGGTTTCATAATATCAGAAAGAACAATGCCTTTTGTCTTACAGTAATTAGTTATAAGCTCCTTGCCCTTTAAAATATTATCTTCTTTTAACTCCTGCTTAAACCATTGATTAATCTTGTTTCTTGCCTGCGTGCTCTTGACAATATTAAGCCAGTCACGGCTCGGTCCTTTTGAATTCTGCGATGTGATAATCTCAACTCTGTCACCGCTCTTTAATTCATAATCTATGGTTACAAGTTTGCCGTTGACTCTTGCACCTACCATCTTATTGCCGACTGCACTGTGAATGCTGTATGCAAAATCAACAGGGCATGAACCGGCCGGAAGATTCTTGACATCACCTGTAGGTGTAAAACAATATATATTATCTGAAAAAAGATTCAAATCACTCTTAATAGAAGAAAGAAATTCTTTGTTATCAGACATCTCTGTCTGCCATTCAAGCATCTGGCGAAGCCAGCTAAGCTTTGCCTCTTCATTGGAAGGTGCACCGCTCTTGCCTTCTTTATATTTCCAGTGTGCCGCAATACCATACTCAGCAGTTCTGTGCATCTCATAAGTACGAATCTGCACCTCAAACGGCTGTCCGTTAGAAGCAATCAATGTTGTATGAAGCGACTGATACATATTAGGCTTAGGCATTGCTATATAATCCTTGAAACGTCCCGGGATTGGCTTATACATCTCATGTATTACACCGAGTGCGGCATAACAGTCCTTTACTGTGTCAACCTTGATTCTTACTGCAAAAATATCATAAATCTGGTCAAGTGTCTTATTCTGGTTGACCATCTTTCTGTAAATAGAAAAGAAGTGCTTTACTCTTCCGTCAATCTCTGCCTCAATTCCGGCATTGCTTATGTGCATTCCGACTTCTTTTATAATGCTCTTGATAAATGCTTCCCTGCCGGGTCTGTTGAGATTTACCTGCTCAACAAGATCGTTGTATACATCAGGCATAAGATATTTCATTGAAAGGTCGTCAAGTTCAACCTTAATCTTTGAAATACCGAGCCTGTGTGCAATAGGAGCGTATATTTCCATAGTCTCTCTTGACTTTTCAATCTGCTTAGCCGGTGACTGGTATTGCATTGTTCTCATATTGTGAAGTCTATCGGCAAGCTTTATCATAATTACGCGGATATCTTTTGCCATAGCAAGAAACATCTTACGAAGATTCTCTGCCTGGACTTCTATTTTATCATGCTCATAGTTGAGCTGTGTAAGCTTTGTAACACCATCAACAAGAAGTGCAACTTCAGAGCCGAATTCTTTTTCTACATCTTCACTTGTCATAACTGTATCTTCAACTACATCATGCAGAAGACCCGCTATAATCGACTCCTTATCAAGCTCAAGTTCTGCAAGTATAATTGCAACACAAAGAGGATGAATTATATATGGCTCACCCGACTTTCTCTTCTGTCCTTCATGTGCCTTATAAGCGACCTTATATGCTTTCTCAATATCAGATAAATCCGATGACGGATGATATTTTTTAATCTCTGTGATTAAATCCTGATAAAGCACCTCCGGGCTTGTGAAATCCGCAGGAGTATCCACCGGTCTCTCAACTTCTTTTGTTTTAATATTCTTATCCTGTTCAAGTACAATCTTTTCCGGCATACCATTACCTCCGCTTCATCATCAGCTCCAGCTGTGTCTCTTTCTAGTTTTAATATTAATTATATATTCTACCATCTGAAAATACAAGTAGTCAATTACTGTATAATCCCTTGTTTTTCACGAAAACTGAGCATTATACATACTGTAATAAAACTGTTTTTTATCAAGCAGTTCCTGATGTGTTCCCTGCTCTACAATATTGCCGTCTTTTACCACAAGAATCCTGTCTGCATTCTGTATTGTAGACAGTCTGTGGGCAATGACAAAGCATGTTTTATTTTTCATAAGTTTGACCATTGCACCGGATATATCCGCCTCTGTTACTATATCAACATTTGACGTCGCCTCATCAAGTATGAGCATTGACGAATCAAGAAGCATTGCTCTCGCAATCGTAAGCAGTTGTTTCTGTCCTTTTGAAATATTTGTTGCATTTTCAGTAAGCACAGTATCATAACCATCAGGCAGACTTTCAATATATCTGTGAATCTTTGCTGCTTTAGCTGCTTCTATAACCTGCTGCCTTGTAGCATTTTCATTACCATATGCAATATTTTCGTACACCGTTCCGTTAAACAGCCATGTATCCTGTAAAACCATTGCAAAAGATTTTCTTAAATCCGACATTTTATAATCCCTGTAGTTTTTATCATCAATGCTTATCTTGCCGCTGGCAATATCATAAAAACGCATAAGAAGATTAATTATTGTTGTCTTTCCGGCTCCTGTTTCACCTACTATTGCTATTACCTGTCCGGGTTTTGCTGACAGACTTATATCTTTAAGTATCATCTTATCTCTTACATACCCAAAGCTTACATTATCAAAATCAACTTTTCCTTCTACATTACTAAGGCTGACTGCATCAGGCTTATCTACAGGCTCTTTCGGTTCATCAATAATCCTGAACACCCTTTCTGCCGCTGCAATTGCAGACTGGAATTCATTCAGTACATTTGCTGCCTCATTGATGGGACCTGAAAATTTTCTCGAATAAAGTACAAACGAAGAAATATCACCAATTGAAATCTTAGCTCCAATGTATAATACAGCACCAAAGACAGATATGCATGCAAGCGAAAGATTATTAACAAAATTAACACACGGACCTGTCATGCTTCCGAAATACTCTGCCTCATAATAACATTTTACAGCATCATCATTATTTTCTTTGAACTTGTTAATAGTATTTTCTTCCCTGTGATATGCTTTTATTGTCTTATGCCCGCCTATCATCTCTTCAACAAATCCGTTGAGACGTCCAAGTGCTGCTGAACGCTCCCGAAACAATGGTCTTGTTTTTCCTGTAATAAACTTTGTTATAAGAAATGACAAAGGTATTGTTACAACAAATATAAGTATCAGCATCGGAGATATCGAAAGCATCATAAAGAACGAGCCGACAACCGTTATAACACTCGTGAGTATCTGCACAAGGTCAGTTGAAAGCGATGTATTTACTGTATCTATATCATAAGAAATTCTGCTTAATATCTCACCCGTCTGATGTTTATCAAAATATGATACCGGAAGTTTCATAAGGCTGTCATAGACATCTTTTCTCATCTGGTAAACACATTTCTGTGTTATATGTATCATAAGGACAGAAAGTATATAAGACATTACTGAAGATGCAATATAAAATATTGCCATCAGAATACAGTAATGCGTGACTTTTTTAAAATCCACCTGACCGGTACCGGTTATTGCATCAATCGCCTGACCTGAAAGCTTTGGTCCGATAAGTGCAAAAACATTACCCGCAATTGATAAAAATAACGCTGCTGCCATGAGATATTTATATTTCATAAGGTATTTTGACAGTCTCAAAATAGTACCCTTTTTATTGATACTTCTGCTGTTTTTATATATCTCTTCCGCACTTGTTCCCTTTGCAATCTTTGGTCCCATACGGAACATATCTGCACCTGTTTTTGCCATGATAACACTTTCTCCTTTACTGTGTTATTCCGCTCTGAAGACTGCTTATTCTTGCATAAATTGCACATGTTTTAAGAAGCTTATCATGATTTCCGCATGCTGCAATCCTGCCTTCATCTATAACAATTATCTTATCACAGTCAAGCACTGAACTTACTCTTTGTGCCACTATAATTGTAGTTGTGTTTTTTCCCATTTCATCAATATTTTTTCGTATTGCTGCATCAGTCTTGTAATCCAGTGCACTTGAAGAATCATCAAGCACAAGAATCTCAGGATTTCCCGCAATCGCACGCGAAATTAACATTCTCTGTTTCTGTCCACCACTAAGGTTATTTCCTCTTATTGCAAGAAATGAATCGTATCCTTCATCCATCTGGCTTATATGTGAATCAATACATGATGCTTTTGCTGCTTTTTTCATATTCTCGTCAGTTATATTTCTTCCAAGTTTTATATTTTCCGAAACACTGTCTTCAAATATAATGTCATTCTGAAATACAGCACCGAATTTCTCACGCAGAACACCCACATCATAATCACGAATATCTTTTCCATCAATGAATATCTTTCCTGATGAGACATCATAAAATCTCATTAAAAGATTGATAATTGTTGTCTTTCCAGAGCCTGTTGCACCAATAATTCCAAGCTTCTGGCCTTTTTCCAGTGAAAATGAAATATCAGAAAGGTTATCAACGTTTCCATTATATGAGAAACTCACATTATCAAAAACAATATACGGAAGGCTCTCATCACAGCTTTTATTATCATTAGCATCCTGATTCTTAATGTCAGACCGGGCTTGTAATATTTCTTCTATTCTTTCGGCAGATGAACCGGCTCTTGAAAACATAACGAAAAGACGTGTTATTGATAGCATGGCATTAAGAATTATTGTAAAATATGTAAGAAATGCAATAATTTTACCAGGTGCTGTAAGTCCGGCATTTACACGGACTGCCCCAACAAATATAATCATTACCCAGCCAACATTAAGAAGGAAATTCATAACCGGATTGGTAAGTGCCATTGTTATACCCGCTTTTTTCTCCTTTTCAACAACATCCAGATTGATATTTTCAAATCTCTCACGCTCATAATCACCTTTTGAAAGTGCCTTGATAACTCGTATTCCTGTAATACTTTCACGCACACGGCCTATCATGACATCACTTGCCTTCTGATGCGTGTTATAAAGAGGAATGCCTTTTTTAGCAACATATATGACTACTATTGCAAGAAATGGAAGTGTTGATGCAAGTATTGCCGAGAGCACCGGATCAAGTGTCATAGTAACAATAATCCCGCCAATAAGAAGAATCGGTGCACGCACACCCATTCTCTGCATAGAATTCATAATCTGATGAATATTATATGTATCACTTGTCATTCGTGATATAAGTGTGCTCTGAGAGAAGTTGTCAACCTGTCCGCACGAAAGATTCATAATTGCCGTAAATGTATCATTTCTTAAAACACGCATTGAATCTCTCGCAACTGATGAAGCCATTCTGTTTGCTGTCACATTGCCGAGTACCGCAATAAATGCACAGACAACCATGACAAGTCCCCACTGTACAACTCTCGCAATATCCGCCTCAGGCACAACTTCATCAATAATATATGCAAGTATCCACGGAAGCAGCAGATCCATTACTGTTCCGGAAAATTTAACCATAAACCCCACTACCATGCGTGGGAAGTGGGGTTTCATATATCTGAATATTAAATTCATACTTCAGCGTATGTTCTTTCCATAAATTCTCTTGTTGCGACAGCATTTTCAGGCACCGTATTTTCAAGCGTACAGTGAACATATGGCTTGTATTCTTTTATCTTCTTTAAAAGAAGCGGATAATTAAGGCTTCCTGTTCCGGCAGCAATAGACTTTAACTCATTGCCCTCAACGACATAATCCTTGCAGTGGACTACAGCTATATCATCTCCGAGAAGTTCAAATGCCTTTTCAATAATCTCATCCTGTTTATCGATATTATCAACACAAAGAAGATTTACAGGGTCAAATATAATCTGAAGATTAGGTGAATCAATAGCATCCAGAACTTTTCTTGCTCTCTCAACCGTGTATACAATATGCTTCCACACCGGTTCAATTGCAAATATAACACCAAACTGCTCTGCATATTTTACTATAGGTCTCAGATTTTCTATAAATGTCTCAAGTGCTTCCTCAGAATGATTTGCCGGTTCGTACTTGTATTCTTCGTTAACGGCACCAGTCTCTGTTCCAACAACTCCACAGCCTAAAATACTTGCAAATCTTATATGTGCCTTGTATTTTTCAACTATCTTTTTATGCTGCTCCGGATTAGGGTTGCATAAATTAAGATAACAGCCAAGCACAGCCACATCAACTTTATTTTCAGCACACAATTCCTTGATATACATTGCAAGTCCAGGTGTCATTGTGCTTATCTCCGGCTTAAATTCCTTAATTGACTTGCTTAGTGCTATATGCATGCAATGAAATCCCTGATTATGTATATTGGGAATCAGTTCATCAAGCGGTGCATATTTTACATCATGAGCCCTTATACCTATTCTCATATTATCCTCCATTCCGGCACATATAGTGCATTACCATATAATCAATATTTTAATATTACTACGGTTTTTTGGTCTTTGCAAGACATGGCGGATTAATACAATCCATTTTCTGACAATGCCTTGTAATATGTAATAACAGGGATAAAACTCTGAGCAAATCCCTTTGTGCTTGCACCGGCACATATCACTGCATCATCAACAATTTTCTTGACACCGTTTGTCGTTGCTGCCTTTGAATCAATTGTTTTGTCGAATGTCTTTATTCCTGGTTTAAGATACTTCACATCTCCTGTGAGTTCATAAGCTATTGCAAGAGATTCAAGCAAAAGCGTATTATTACCAAGTCTCTGCAGACTCGGAAGTTCTTTATAATAAAATACTCCACATCCAAGCATACAGTTTTCAATAAGATCATCAACAGCACGGATTATCATATCTTTGATATCTTCACGCGGAAATACTCTGTAATATCTCATAACACTGCCAATCGCAACAGAAATCATAAATCCTACACGTATTGTTGTATTGTCTGTATATGGTGCAAGCCAGTAGCCATATTCTTCTTCCCATTTCTTAAAGCTGTCAACAATCCATTCACATTTGTCAATCCACTTTGATTCACCAGTCTCAACATATAATGCCGTCAGTGCTCTTAGTGCCCAGCCTGTTTCTCTTGCATTTGCCTCACCCGGAACAGCATACATTGGTGTATCAAGAAGCTTTAATATATTATTTCCAATTCCAACAGCCGTAGTTAATGCTCTTTCGTCGCCTGTAAAATGATAATAATCAATAAGACCTTCAACCCACTCATGCGAACACACCATAATACCATTTTTGCAATGTCCTGCCGTATGTTCCCACTGACCGCCGATTCGTAACGGATTATCACTGTAATGGCACACATCTACATCCATCTGATGCTCTGTTGAAACAAGAAGATAGTCAAGGAAACGTCTCACACCGGTTCTTGCATACTCCAACGCACATGAATGTGGATAATCATATTCATTATTACTCCACACTGTCTTTCCGTTGCCTCTTCCCTGCTGTGTATAATTAGAATCCCATGTATCGCCCCAGTTAAGCATACCATAACATCTTGCATGTTCATCAGCTCTTCCTATAAGAAACATCTCAACATCATCATTTAACTTATCAGGGAAAATATCCGGCATAACTCCGGCATTTTTAAACACCTCAGGAGAAATATATGGTCTGTCAGGCATCTGGTAAATAAGGCTTCTGTTATCAATTTCAAGAATCTTCTCATCCGCAGCATGAAAATGCATAAGCACTTTCTGTGTTCTTGCCATTCCCGGCTGCATGATAACCTTGTCTTCTCCCTCCGGAACAAGCATAACAGCAATACCTTCACTGTCTGACTTTACAGCCTTTGGGTAATTTTGCTGTGCCTGATATACAGTTATACAGAGTCCGCCTTTAGCATCTGTCCTGTCAGCAAAAAATGTACCATATAAAACTTCCGCAAAATGCTCATTTGCCTCTTTCATAAGATAATGTGCATCTACATGACGGTTTACTTCTTCTCCATTTTTTCCTATATAAAAATCTGTCCTATAATTAGAGCTTCCCACCATTGTCCTTACATCCAAAACAGGTGCTTTCTCATCAAAAAGTTCAAGTTCATGCGTTCCCCTTGTATGAAAAACAGGTCCGGTACAGCTGGTATTATCTGTCATTATATCGCCACATCCTGTAGAATCCGGCTTCTCATCAAAATTCATAGGTTTCATAATATCACTAAGGCGGCTTGAAGAATCAGCTTTTGCATAAAATACAAGTGATGCTATATCAAGTTCTTCCATGCTTGTGTTTATAATTCTGTATGAAAGTTCAACCCACGGTTTTCCGGCATATGCATTAATTCTTATCTCAAACTCTATCTTTTTATCTTTATCTTTTGATACATTTACGCCTTTTGTACACAAAGACACACACACCTGACCGCACTCTATTATATTCCATTCTTCAAGTTCTATATCATAACTTGTTCCATCAGCTTCTTTAAGATATGGGCCGGCAAAATTTTCATTTGTATATATCTTATTCCCATCATTAACTTCCTTAAAAATGTATGAGGCATAATCTTCAACCTTAAACTTTAACGCCCCAGTATCAACTTCTATTCCTGTACTACTCTCAGTACATAAAATGTCCGGATTATCATTGACATCTTTACAATCAAGTTCACAATATACTTTTGTGCCCTTATTTGCCGGCAGATCAGCCATAAACCTTACAAAAAGATATCTTATTGATGTGTCATCATATCTTGATGTAACCTTTGCCTGTGTAGGAACCGGTTTTCCATCCTGCATAACGCATACATTATCTTTAGAATATATTTTTCCTTTTTCTACCGGAATACATATTGTACACGGTTCTGCAATCCTTGGATATCTGTAAAGTTTGTCAAAATTAATCTCTATCATAATGCTGTCTTCCTTTCATGTAAAAGTCTTATTTATGTTGTTATTATTTTAACATATATTCTGTATTTTTCCACTGAACTATAGATATTTATATATATTTTTACAGATTTTTAAACCTATTCAACATACTTTTTTTCTGTTATAATATGTAGTGCTAATTAACGTAAGATTGGAGACTGATCATAATGAACTATGCAGAAATCAAATATTGTGATGTAGCCAATGGTCCGGGAGTACGCACATCTCTTTTTGTAAGCGGATGCAGCCATCACTGTCCCGGATGTTTCAATGAAATTGCATGGGATTTTAATTATGGGAAACCATTTACACAGGATACCATTGATTCTATTATCGAATCTTTGAAACCGGATTATATACAGGGGCTTACACTTCTTGGCGGTGAACCATTTGAATACAGTAACCAGAAAGGTCTTCTTCCTCTTGTAAGACAGGTACGTGAAGTCTTGCCACAAAAAGATATATGGTGTTTTACCGGGTTTTTATTTGATAAAGATATCATAGAAAACATGTGTAAAAAGTGGAAAGAAACCAATGAACTGCTAAGTTATATTGATGTTCTTGTTGACGGACGCTTTGTTGAAGAGCTTAAAAATCTCAATCTCAAATTCAAAGGCTCTGAAAACCAGCGTACAATCCTTGTAAACGAATCATTGAAAAGCGGCAATGTCATTTTATATGACTTTGATAAATAAACCTTTATTATTTTTAAGAATGGAGACTATTAAAATGAAACAGACTGTAAGATTAAAAAAGTTAAGAGAAGATGCCATTATTCCAGCTTATGGAACTGAGTTTGCCGCTGGTGCCGACCTTTATGCATGCATGGATAAAGATATAACTATAAATCCCGGCTGCACAGAATTTATACACACAGGAATTGCACTTGAGATTCCAACAGGCCTTGTCGGTCTTATTTATGCAAGAAGCGGAATGGCTTGTAAACGTGGACTTGCTCCGGCAAATAAAGTAGGGGTAATTGATTCCGATTACCGTGGTGAAATTATGGTTGCTTTATATAATCAGAGTAACGAAACAAAAGTAATAACAAGTGGAGACAGAATTGCACAGATAATTATACAGCCTGTCACACAGTTTGAATTTAATGAAGTAGATGAATTGTCTGATACTGCAAGGGGTGAAGGTGGTTTTGGTTCTACTGGAAAGGCGTGATAATGGAAAATAAAGAAAAATTATTATATACCGTTAAAGAAGCAGCTCAGTTACTTGGAGTGAATGTACATATCGTATATGATCTCATTAATAAGGGATTGTTGCCTGGATTAAAGCTTGGCAGTTTAAAAATAAGAAAAGAATCTCTTGAAGAATTTACTCAAAAATATGAAGGTATGGATATGTCTGACCTTGACAATATAAAAGAATTAAAAGTTGTGTAATTAAAGCAGGAATGGTATAATTAATACTGTTCCTGCTTTAATTTTATGTAGACTTTTATAACACAACAAAAGTCTACGAAAAGTCTACAGGAAAATAAAATATTAGTGTTCATTGATAAACATAATATAACATAAAATAACACACACCATTTCGTGTTAAGCCTTGTTTTATCAGCATTTCAAAACATAATATAACATAATAAATCAAGAAAAATAATAAGAAATCGGCATGGGTAATAACCCAATGGTTGGTGCTACAGTAGCAGTTGCAGTTGCGATTCAGGAAGCAGCTGACAACGGCAAGTTCTAGGAAATAAGCGGTTTTCAAGACCTCTGTGCAATTTAGCATAGAGGTCTTTTTTGATGTCTACAAGTTAATACCACACAAAAGTCTACGAGAAGTCTACGAAAATTTTTCTTGTAGACTTCAGATTTATGTAGACATTGTAGACTCTAGGTGTTATTATGCTATCGTACATATTACTTTTTATATTAAAAAGGAGGAGCAATATGGGCGAATTATTTATAAAAACTAGAACACTTAAATCGGGTAAAACTGTATATGAATATGCGTTTGAAATAGCATCCATAGATGGCAAACGAAAACGAAAAACTAAATCAGGCTTTGCAACAAAAAAAGAGGCAAGAGAAGCTGGCAAGATTGCACAACAAGCATATGAACATATAGGACAAGTCGTAGAACCTTCTGATATGTCATATTCTGACTTTCTTGATTTATGGGTAGAGAAAGATTGTAAACTCACTTGTAAAAAGACAACAATTGAAGGATATCAGAAAAAAATCAGATTATATCTTAAACCGCAACTTGGATCATATAGACTAAAAGCTATAACAAAAGATATATTACAAGATTTTATTACAGATATGTACAATAAAGGATTTTCAATTAACACACTTGGTTCGATTAAAGGATTATTAACAAAATCATTTAACTTTGCATTTGACAGGCATTATATAATATCATCTCCTGCGACTAGATTGATTATTCCTACCAAGATGCAGCCAGAAGTTAAAACACAGACTAAGAAGCATGTTTATATTCCACAAGATATTATAAAAAAATATTTGAAAGATTCCCTGAAGGTACATCAGCATATATTCCATTAATGATTGGTTATCATACAGGATTAAGATTAGGTGAAATATATGCACTTTCTTGGAAAGATATTAATTTTGAAAATAAAACATTGTCTGTTAATAGACAAGTTCAATGGGATGAAGGAGAAAAAAGAACAAAGAAAGAAAAGAAGAGAACAAATGGAACATCAGAATCCAATGGTTTTTGGTATTTTTCTACACCGAAATATAACTCGTATAGAACAATAGAAATTGACGATATTTTATTAGAAACTTTACAAAAAGAATACAATAAACAGTTAAAAGCAAGAGATTACTATGATGAACATTATAATCATTATTACTGCGAAGATACAATTATGTATGCTAAAACAGATGATGCTGTACCAATAAATAAAATATCTAAAACACCTTCAAAAAATGAGATTGATTTTGTATGCAGAAGAGAAAATGGTTCATATGTTAATCCTAGAACAACACAGAATATTTCGAGTGTAATTCATAAGCAGTTAAATTTCCCCGAATATGATACACATAGCCTAAGACACACACATGGTACAATGCTAAGAGATAATGGTGCTGATTTTGTTTATATTAAGAATAGATTAGGACATAAAAACTTAGAAACAACAATACGAATATATACAGATCATTTGACTGATATAAGTAAAGCTCAAGGAGAAATAGCATTAAATAATATATACAAATAACTATTGACATTTTTTCATAAAATATAATATAATAATAATTGACATTTGTCATTTTATAGTTTTAGGAATTATGTTATTTTAATGAATGGTAATAACAATAACATATTTATTTAAAAATTTATTTGGCATTGTCAAAATAAAGCCTTGCATTTTTATGTAAGGCTTTATTTTTTACTCTAAAACTGTCTTCATCTACTTCAATTGATTATTATATTTATTACATACAATATCTCTAATACTCAAATATTTTCTGGCTGCTTCCTCGCTTTCAAATAACCTACTTAAATGCACTCTGATCCCACCGCC
>ERZ779992.1048-NODE-1048-length-16199-cov-4.091861_pt1 | contig 16199 bp, 17 predicted proteins | sample MGYA00511934_ERZ779992 | MGnify/ENA primary metagenome ERZ779992 (study PRJEB29588, sample SAMEA2163248) | human gut metagenome | biome: human gut; feature: human-associated habitat; material: faeces | place: Denmark | collected 2008/2010 ...
TAGGACTCGAACCTACGACCGACCGGTTATGAGCCGGTTGCTCTAACCAACTGAGCTAAAGATCCAAATTATAGTCACCAACGTACTACTAATTAAATATATCATAACCGGCGGTCGGTTGCAAGTACTTTTTATTCTAAAATATATTTTTTATAAATAATTTCTTTTTTCGACAAAAACTGCAAGATCAACCATCTATAATAACAAACTTATGAAAGGAGGAATCATGAAAAAGGATTTTAATGATATAATTAAATTGTTTAAAGATATTAGTTCTAAAGGATATGTTAAAGCAATTAATAATAATCCATATAATTCATGTGGACTTACATTCGAATATCTTCTTAATATAAATCCTAACAGTTCCATATTCCCAGATTATAAAGAAATTGAAATAAAGACAAGTACTAGGTTCAGTAACTTTCCAGTTTCTTTGTTCTCATCTACATTCACTGGATATCACGAATATGAAAGTGATTATATTTTAAATAACTATGGAATTTATGATAAAGTCTATAAAGATAAAAAAATATTTAATATTGCTTTAAAGTATAATAAGCCAGTAGAATATGGGAACCACTACTTCGAATTAAGAATGCTTGATGATGGAATTGTTACTTATGTTTATAATCAAAATAAAATTTTAATAGATAAAATTGGGTATATCGATTTTGACACCATTAGAACTAGAGCCGAAATAAAAGTAAAAAAAATGGTGCTAATAAAAGCTAGTAAGAAAAAAGAAAATAACGATTTATATTATAGATATTATCAAATTGACTGTTATACTTTAAAAGAATTTGAAAATTTTATTGATGCTATAAAAAGTGGTGATCTTAGAATATCAGTTTCTCTAAGATTCGATCGATCAAGTAATTTACTTGGAAAAAACAGAAATAAGGGACTAATTTTTGCGATAAGAAAAGATGGCATTAGTTCCATCTTTAAACTTATTGACTCCAAAAACAACTAGAATTTTATTCTGTTTTTTTTATTCATAAAACTGCTTAAATGTAAAAATTCATAAGCTGTTGGATATTCATAAATCACATTATCTCCTTCATATTTTATTTTCAAGAAACCCAGTTTTTTATCATTTCTTTCAATAATTTGAAATAATTGGTTATTATATTTAATTTTTTCTCTTTTTCTATATACATCCATAACCAAAAGTTCCCCTCTTTTTATAGTTGTATATAATATATTAATTTTTAACTTTTGTCAAAAAAAATCTCCAAAGAGACTTTATTTGTGATCCATAGCAGAAAATAAGTTTACCATGAATTTATCTTTATCAGCATTTGCCTTTGAAATCATAACACCTTTATAAGTTGTTAATTCAGCAACATGTCCCTCAAGTAAAATATCCCTTGGTTCAATAGTTTCAAGCATAACAACATTTTGATCTTTATAAACAATATATCTCAGTTTTACTTCACCATGAACTTGAGTAAATAAATGATCACTTGGTAACTTTAATTCATAAGTTTCTGTACATTTTTTTGTATCAGTTGATACCAATTCACCTAAAAATTCTCCCTTACGTAAAGATGGGTAGTATTCAAAATTTAATTTTTTAAAAGCAAGCATATTATATTTTTTCAATGCTCTCTCTAATTTTCTAAACTCATTTTCATTAATGTAATCGAGAATAAATCCTTTCATAATTATAATCCCCCTTATTCTACATTACACATCAATTATACCAAATACTAGGCTTTATTTCGATATGTGAGACCTATCTTAACACAAAGTTAACACTTTTGTCAAATTCTGGATTTGCATAATAAGTATTATATTTTTCATTTTCCAGCCAATCACTATCTAACGATTCAAGTGACCTATTATTTACTATAACCACTGGTATTCCTAATCTTTGAGCTTCGTTTAAAATTTTAGGTTTAATTTGCTCACTATAAGAAATTATAAAGTCCGGTTTTAAGCACTTATAATTATCAGTATCTTTTAAATTTAATATTTGAATTTCTGACCATGACGAATCAAATTCAGTAAGTGAATACAAATTTACTATCCTATTTGGTGCTAGTGTTCCACAGTCATGTTCGTCCGAATATTTACTCAATAAATCCCTTTCAGAAACATGTAGAATTTTATTTACATCTGCACATAGATATCCATAATCAAATGATAAAGAATCATTTTCTCTTCCAAAAGTTCTATTATGTATACTAGTAATAATAGAATAATAAGACTTATAATAACATGAATATTTTTTAAATTTTCTTGAACTTCTCACTAAAAGTTTGTATTTAATAGGTCTAAGGTCATATACTGAAATATCATTAATTTCATAATTTGGTTCAAATAAAGTTAAATCAGTAAGATCAGTTAAAATTTCATCATAACTTTTATCTTTCAACTTACGAATGTCATGGTAAAACATTAAATAAATTTTTTCTTTTTTGAAAATATTAAAATAATATAACAGTTCTTCAACCGAAAAGGACTCTAATGTTAGCACTTTCTTATAAAATTTTATATGACTAGTTGGTAAAAGAGTATCTGTATGATGAATACTTATATACCTTAACATTTCATTTATATTAACATAAACGTTTTGATAAGAATCATGAAAAAGATAATCGACAATATATGCAAACAGGTCACTTTTATTTGCTTTTATAATAATATTTTCTAATAAAGCATAATATTTTAAATATTCATTTATATTTGGATATAATTCCATATAACGATCAAAAACATATCTAACATCATAAATATTTTCACGTTCTAAAAGTTCGCATAAATTCATAAAATCAGTCCTTGAAAAAGTATTCTACCACTTTAAAATATAAAAAGGAAGAATTACTCTTCAGTATCTTCCTGTTTATCCATTTTGATTAAAACCTCTCTTGGCTTGGATCCGTTTTGTGGTCCAATTACACCTCTTTCTTCAAGTAAATCAACAATTCTTGCAGCACGATTGTAGCCTAGTCTAAATCTTCTTTGTAATAAAGAGGCAGATACTTTACCAGTTTCAATCGCAAAGTCAACGATTTCATTGTAAAGAGGATCATCTTCTGAAGTATCTCTTCCACCTACTCCAGCAGTAGAAATTGATTCAGTGTTTTGGTTCATTTGAGTAATTGATTCATCATATGAAGCTACTTGTTCTTTAGAAGTATAAGCAATTACTCTTTCTATTTCATCATCACTTATAAAATTACCTTGAATTCTAAGTGGTGTATTTTCTCCCATTGGTTTATAAAGCATATCACCTTTACCTAGAAGTTTTTCAGCACCTCCCATGTCAAGAATGGTTCTTGAATCGATTTGAGATGCTACAGCAAAAGCAATACGTGATGGAATATTTGCCTTTACAACACCAGTTATAACATCGGTAGATGGTCTTTGAGTTGCAACTATCAAATGAATTCCAGCTGCTCTTGCCATTTGAGTAATTCTCATAATTGAATCTTCTACTTCTTTTGATGCAACTAACATCAAATCAGCAAGTTCGTCAATGATTACCACAATGTAACTCATTAAATGAATCGTTTTATCCTCAGGATTTTTCTTCATCATTGCACTCATTTTTTCATTATAACCAACTATATTCTTTACTTTTTCATCAGCAAACATGTCATAACGTTTTTCCATTTCCTTTACAATATTTTGCAAAGCAATACTTGCTTTTTTAGGGTCAGTTACAACTGGACACAATAAATGTGGTACACCATTATAATTTGAAAGTTCAACTTTTTTTGGATCTACCAATACAAGTTTCACTTCATCTGGTCTCTTAGTTATAAGTAAACTATTGATAAATGAATTTATACATACAGATTTACCTGATCCAGTAGAACCAGCAACTAGTAAGTGTGGTGTTTTAGAAAGATCTGCTATACAGTTATTACCATTAATATCTTTTCCTAAGGAAACAGGAAGTTTCATTGACATCATTTCTTTTTGCTTATCTTGAATTACCTCTCTTACTTGTACTCCAACCGTTATCTTATTAGGTATTTCAACTCCAACTGTTGTTTTACCTGGAATTGGTGCTTCTATACGAACATCTTTAGCAGCAAGAGATAAAGCGATTTCTTTAGATAACCCCGTTATTTTGCTAACTTTTGTACCATTTTTTACAGCAACTTCAAATTGAGTTACCGTTGGTCCCTCATGAACAGCAACCACTTTTCCCGTTATACCAAAATCAGCAAGAACGTTTTGTAAAGCAATACTCGTTTGCTTAATAAATTCATCACTGTTGGTACGTTTATTTTTCTTTAACGGATCTAAAACTTCATCAAGTTTTGGTAAACGATAATTAGAGTTAATACTTATTAGAGGAACATCAGCTACTGGAACAGTTGAGGTTTGCACTTCTTCCCCTACATTTTTATACTTCTTAAGTTCTTCAACTGATTTAATAACGACTTTATCGTCCTCTTCCTCTTCTTCATCTTCTTTTTCCATTTGTTTATTTGCTTTAGCAATCTTTGCCTCTTTTTTAGCTTCTTTTCTCTTTTCACGGCGGTTCTCAAGGAATTTTCCAAAATTATCTAATAAATCTGAAAATGAAATATTAAACATTAAAATTAGACCAAATACAATAACAACAGAAACTATAATATAAGTTCCAACTTTATCAAGTAAAGACACCAAAGCCCATGAACTAAATAATCCAATTATTCCTCCCCCAGTTTGACTTAAACCAACAAAATTTTCATTTATTACTGATAAAAACACCTCCATAGAATTATTTAATACATCAGCTATTTTAGTACCACCCTCAACATAATTCATATGAGCTAAAGTTAATCCTGAGAGTAAAATTAAATAAAATCCGATTAATCTTGCTGTAAAAAACTTAGGCATTTTTCTTTTAAACAACATATACATGCCTAAAACAAGTAAAAGAATAATTAAAATATTATAATATGATCCAAATAAAAATATAGCAAAATCCTTTATAATATTACCAACAGGTCCAAAAACACCAAGACCAATTACTCCAATTAGAATTAATATTAATCCAGTTATCTCAACAGAAAACTTTGGACTAGTTGTATTCGCACTTTTTTTCTTTTTACGTTTTGTCATACCATTCACCCTAATATAATTATAACCTAATTAAAGATATTATGGTTAAAATTTGTAAATATTTATGTAAAGAAGAGACTAATTTACATTATCGACCAAATTTTTATATGCTTTATTATTCATTAATAACTTATGATTGCCGACACCCATAATTTTACCCTTTTCTAATAAAATCAAATTATCCGAGAGTTCCATTATTTTTTTATTATGAGTAATAATCAGTATAGTATGACTACCCTTCAACTCATTAATTAATTCAAAAATTTTATGAGATGTTTTCGGATCTAACGACGACGTCACTTCATCAAGCAAAATTATTTTCGGATTTATAAGCATTACTCGTGCAAGTGACAAAAGTTGCTTTTGACCTCCACTTAAATTATCAGCATTTTCTTTGAGCACTGTGTTGTAACCGTCTTTAAGTGACATAATATGATCATGTATTCCAACCTTTTTACATACCTTAACTTGATCTTTAAAAGACGAATTACCAACAGATAAATTATCTTTTATACTAAAATCAAACATAAAAGTATTTTGATTTACAACACTTATTATAGAACTATACTTTTCTTTAGAATATTTATAAATATCAAGATTATCGATCAAAATATTCCCAGTATCTATATTATAAAATCGTAAAAGCAAATTAAAAATTGTTGTTTTACCTGAACCATATTCACCAACAAAAGTAATCAAAGAATTTTCTGGAATTTTAAAAGATACATGTTTTAAAACCAATTTATCATCGTATTTAAAAGATACATTCTTAAATTCAATTACACCAGTTACATTCTTTTTATAAACACTGTCAATATAGCAAGTGTTATTTTTATGATCAATAATATCTTTAACACGTTCAAAAGAAACACATTTTTCTGCTAAAGAAATATAAAATGAAATAATATTATCCAAAGTTTTTCTAATTCTACCATAATATGATATCAATAATAAAACAATAGTCAATTCCATTTTGTTGTTAATTAAGAAATAAATTAAGATAAAGAGCATACCAAACTTAGCTATATCAATAAAAAGTGAAACAACGTTTTTTCTAATTATTAAATATCTTCTTTTTTGATAATAACTATTTCCCCACTTAATTCTTAATTTTTTCATTTTATTTTCTAATTTAGAATAAAGGCCTAAACTTTTAACATCCTTAAGGCCTCTTAATAATTGGGATAATAAAGAAGTCAATTCATCAGCATATTTACGTTGTTTTTTCAAGTAACTATTTGATTTAACAATACACCATTTAGCGAAAATATAATAAATCAGAAAAACAACGAATACATAAACAAAAACTAACTTACTCTTACTAAAAAAAATAATAAACAATATAACTAATTTAATTATTTCAATCATCATTTCAAAAACAATTGATGGAATTTCCGCCATATTTAATATATCTTGATTAGATGAATTTAAGATTTTTCCATTATTAATTTCTCTTCCGTAATTTTCATCAAATTCACACACTGACTTAACTAGCATTTGATGAACTCTTGCATATATTTTCTTAAAATATTTAGCATATAGAGTGTTTGTAATAAAAGATAAAGCTCTATTTATTATTAATATTAAAGTTATAATTGCTAAGTTTTTAAAAACCAAAGTATAAGAAGCTGTTGTTAACAAAGTTATAGTTGATGCTTCATAATAAGGTTTAATTAAACCTATAAGAACGTTTATCAAACATATTAAAGTAAAAACATACAAGCCAAAATCTTTATAGCCAACTAATGAAAAATAGTTTTTAATAATATTAATTGATTTACTTTTCATAACTAATCACCAAATCAATTATAAAAAAGTTAATCTCTAGATTCTTTACAATTTCTATATCAATTATGTAAACTATTTTAGGGGTAACATAATAAATGTATAATTACTAGAATAATTTTCTATGGTAATATTTTTATCAGCGTTATATTTAGTTGAAGGATACCAAGACAATTTTATTTTTCTTTCAAGTGAAACAATATCATCTTGCTTACTGCCAGCTAATTTAAATACAATATATCGAGTGTTTTCTAAAGTATAAACCTCTAAATTTTCATTTTTTATAGTAGTTCCTAAATAATAGTTGTACTCACCATTGTGTCTTATAAAAATGCCATACAACATTTCTTTTTCAGTCAATTTATCTACATCTTGCTCTTGTCTTAAATTAAGAAACAACTTTCGTATTTGATAAAGTAAGTCATCATGATTTTTTTCATGTACATGATAACAATATAATTTTTTTTGAGCAAATTCTTTTATCTCATAATCAAAATTAAAATCTTTATCATCCAAAGGAAAAATTATCATAGGAACACTTTGATACATTACATCTTTTTTACGGCAATCATTTGGTGATATTCCAAATTGATTTTTAAATGCTCGATAAAAAGATGTAGCTGAATTAAATTGATATTTAATTGCTATATCAATAATTTTGTTATTCGTGTTTTTTATTTCTTCAAAAGCAGCACTTAATCTTCTCTTTTTGATATATTCTTTTAATGTTATTCCAGTTAAAAAATTAAAAATTCTTTCTAAAATAAAAATATTCATTCCCGTTATTTTGCATAACTTATCAAAATCAATTTCTTCATCTAAGTGATTTTCAATATACTTCACCATTTCATTTAATACTTTATAATTCATGCTGCACCTCAAATATATTATATTTAATTACAAAAAAAATAGCAACTTGGCTATTTTCTTTTTGGTTCGATTTTTTCTTGACCTAACATATACATTCTTAAAGGTTCAGGAATTGTTATACTTCCATCTTCATTATAGTTATTTTCAATTAAAGCAATCAAAGCACGAGTAGATGCAAGTACTGTATTATTAAGCGTATGTAGATAATAGTTTCCTTTATCACTTTTTACACGAATACCTAGTCTTCTTGCTTGAGCATCAGTTAAGTTTGAACAAGAACCTACTTCAAAAAACTTTTGTTGTCTTGGGCTCCATGCTTCAACATCACATGATTTATATTTTAAATCAGCTAAATCCCCAGTACAACATTCAAGTTGTCTTACTGGAATATTTAAGCTTCTAAATAGTTCAACAGTAAATTTCCACATACGTTCATACCAAGCATCACTATCTTCTGGTTCACATAAAACAATCATTTCTTGTTTTTCAAATTGATGAACTCTATATATTCCTCTTTCCTCAATACCATGAGCACCTACTTCTTTTCTAAAACAAGGTGAATAAGAAGTCATACAAATAGGTAAACTTTCTTTTTTAATTAATTGATCTTTAAATTTACCAATCATTGAGTGTTCACTTGTACCAATTAAATATAAGTCTTCTCCTTCAATTTTATACATCATGGCGTCCATTTCAGTAAAACTCATTACTCCAGTTACAACATCACTTCTAATCATGAATGGAGGTATACAATAAGTAAATCCTTTTTGTACCATGAAGTCTCTTGCATATGCAAGCATCGCACTTGAAAGTCTTGCTGCATCACCCATAAGATAATAGAAACCATTTCCACTTGTTCTACCGCTTGCTTCTTTATCAAGTCCATCAATACTTTCAAGAATATCAGCATGATATGGTATTTCATAAGCTGGTACAGTTGCTTCTCCAAATCTTTTTAACTCAACATTTTCAGAATCATCCTTACCTACTGGAACATCTGAAGCAACAATATTTGGAATAACCATCATTTTTTCTTTAATTATTTTGCTTAGTTCTTCTTCTCTAGAAGTTAAAGTATCTATTTCATTATTCATAGTTGAAACCTTAGTTTTAATCTCTTCAGCTTCTTCACGTTTTCCATCGCGCATTAAGTTTCCAATTTCAGAACTTAATTTGTTTTTTTCAGCACGCATAGTATCCATTTTTAGTTTAGTATCTCTATATTCATTATCTAATTCATATATTTCATCTACTAAAGGTAGTTTCTCATCTTGAAATTTTTTCTTTATATTTTCTTTTACTAATTCTTTATTTTCTCTTATTAATTTAATATCTATCATTTTTATTCCTACTTTCTAATGCTTTTTCTAATTTTTTTAAATTATTACCATACTTTTTACCAAGCCATTCCTGTTGTTCACTAGATAAAAGTTCTAACCTTTTTTTATCATAATTATTTTTCATATCACGCATTTTTAATCTTAAAGCATGTGGATTTCCACTATTTATAATTGAATCTATTTCTACATTATAAGATTGCAATCTTTCTTCCTCACTTAGCTCTATCTTTTCTTTTAAAGGTTTTGTAACAATAAACACAGTTTCAACTATATCCCTATCAATTCCAACCTCTAATAAATCCAAAGCGGTTATATTTGTATCCTCTATAATATCATGTAATAATCCAGCAACTGAAGAAATATAATCTTCGCTTAAAGAAACTGTATACAAATGATCTATATAAGGATTCCCTGCTTTATCCAAAATATTTGCAAACACTCTTCGAACTATAACAGATGCCTTAAGATATTGATCATCCATCTCTCTTATTTTTTCTAAATCTTCTTTAGAAAAACTGATAAGTAAATTATTATCATCAGTTATTCTACTTGTGTCAAATAAGTCAACTAAATCAAATAAATTTTTAGGTAACGAACTTGCACATACATATTTATCTTTATAGAAATCAATGTTAGTTACATAAATAATATTAAAACCCAGTTGGCTTGCTCGATTATTAAATTTTCTACTATTATAATAGTAAGAATCAGTAATAAGTTTTCTCATAAATACTCCTTTCTAATAAAAAAATGATACCACACAAAGGAGCACTTATGTGCGGTACCATCCTACTTTTAACTTAATTTAGATAACGGCTAACACCGGTTGCTATTAACAACACTAATGAGGAGATTCATAAATATTTATTGCTTGTTTACACCAACCACAAACTCTCTTTAAAACAAATCATTTATTACTAATCTCATATCTTCGCTTTACAAATAAAATTTTATCTTATTTTCTTTATCTAGTCAATATGAATGTCACGATTTTCAAACGTTTTATCCATCAATATTTCGTGGATTTCTTCTTCTTGATTGTCTAAATAAATATTTTCAATTCTATCAACTGAACATTTTGAAGCAATTAGTATACTTGTTATTTTTTGAACAGCATTTTCAACTGTATCATTTACTACAACATAGTTATAATCTTTAACTTCATTAATTTCTTGATATGCTCTTTTAAATCTTGAAAGAACTTTATCTTTAGTTTCTGTTCCACGACATGTAAGTCTACGTCTAAGTTCACTCATTGAAGGTGGAAGAATAAAAATACATATTGCTTCAGGTAAAAGTTCACGAACCTTTAAAGCTCCTTGAACTTCAATTTCAAGTATTACATCTATACCACTATTTAGTCTATCATCTATATACTTTTTAGGAGTACCATAATAAGCACCATTATACTCAGCATATTCTAAAAACTCATTATTTTTAATCATTGTTTCAAATTCTTCTTTAGATAAAAAATAATATGTTTCTCCATCTTTATCTCCAGGTCTAGGAGCTCTTGATGTACAAGAAATACTTAACCAAGCATTTTCATATATATTTAAAAATTCTTTAATAATAGTTCCTTTACCAGCCCCCACTTGGACCACTTATAACAATTAAGGAGCCCCTACTTTTTTCTTTAATAACATCCATAATTATTCCTCCCTCGCTATTCTTTTCTCTAGACAAAGCGGTGAACAATTATCACAATAAGTTTCACCTTTTAATGATTTTTTTTGACATTCATTGATATAATCTATTTCAATTTCTATTACATTCTCAATACACTTTCTTATTTCTTCTTCAAAAGTATTTGCTAACAAATGTCCATTTCTAAATGTTTCTTCAATAATTCTTTCTTTATCCTTTTTTCCAGAATACCAAGAAGAATTATGACATATTCTTGATGCTGCACTTGTTGATGAAAGGCCAATTTCATAAACGGTAGAATAAAATCTATTAAACGTTTCTTCGTCATAATTTTCCAACACATATTGAAGATAAAACTCAATATCTGCGTTATGAATAAATCCAAAATATTTCAGTTTTTTTATTTCATAGACAATATGATCTTTATGATAAAATGAATTTACATATGGCTCTATTGTCTTCAAAAATTTGCTTTTCATTTCTTCTCTAAGTTCATCTGTTTTAATTAGCTTCAAAGCTTCCAAACACGCTTCATAACTTTCTTCAAAATTTATTTTAAATTTTGCTTCAATTTCAACTAACGTCATAAATGTTTCCTCGTTTCTTAATCGTTATTATAGCAAACTTGTTATTAAAATAAAAGAGATGTTATAATATTCAAGAGGTTATATTTATGAACGAAAAAAACTTAAATGATTATTATAATAAATTCAATGAAGAAAAAAGATTGAAAACAAGACATGGTCGTGTTGAATATATAGTAACTATGAAATATATAGATGAAATTTTAAAAAATTATAAAAAGCCTAAAATACTTGATATAGGTGCAGGATGTGGAGCATACTCTATTCCTCTAAGCGAGTATTATGACGTTACTGCTTTAGAACTTGTTAAACATAATCTAAAAGTAATTGAAAAAAATAGTCAAAATATAAAACTAATCCATGGGAATGCAACTAATTTAAACATGCTTGAAGATAATAGTTTTGATGTAATTCTAATATTCGGTCCAATGTATCATTTAATATCCACAGAAGAAAAATTAAAGTGTTTAAATGAAGCAAAAAGAGTTTTAAAGAAAAACGGTACAATACTTATTTCATACATTATGAATGATTATGCTATTATAAGACATGGATTTAAAGATAAACATATTCTTGAAGAGATAAATAAAATTGATGATAGTTTTCATATTATTTCTAAAGAAGATGATCTTTATTCATATGTAAGACTCAATGATATTGATAAGTTAAATAAACTTGCTAATTTAAGAAGAATTAAAATTATCTCTCAGGATAGCGTATCTAACTATATGAGGGAATATATAAATAAATTAAATGATGACGAATTTGAACTATTTATAAAATTTCAATTATCAATATGTGAAAGATATGAAATGCTTGGTTTGTCAACACATGTATTAGACATATTAAAAGAGGATTAGTTTAATCCTCTTTATGTTGTTCTAAAATTTTCTTTAATCCTACATAAGGCAAAGTCACACATGTTTTTCTATTACCTTGTTTATAAGTTTCGTCAAAAACAATCGCTTCATTTAAAGAAGAATCATCATATTCTTCTTCATTAAGCATTGCTTCAAAGTTATTTATATACTCAAGAGCCTCTTTAACACTTTTTCCAATCAAATTTCTTATCATAATTGACGTTGAAGATGTTGATATGGCACACGCTTCACCATCAAATTTAATGTCTTCAAGTAAACCATTTTTTATTAATACATAGATATCAATATTATCTATACACGATTCGTTATTTGAATTTACTTTTATATATCCATCTACATTCTCACTTGTTTTATGAAATGGATGAGAGTAATTATCAAGTATTATTTCTCTTTTTTCAATTCCGTCCATTATTAGATCATCTCACTTATTATTCTATTTTTATCTTTTAATAGTTCATAAACTTTGTCACATTCTTCATAAGTATTGTAAAAATACATGCTTATTCTTACTGTATTTTTTACACCAATTGCACTTTTTAATATTTTAGCACAATGGTTTCCAGCCCTAACACAAATATGATATTTATTTAAAAAGTATGCTACATCCTGTGCAAATACACCATCCACATTAAAAGCAATTATTCCTGAATCACATTCATCATTTACAATGTTTATATGAGGTATTGTTTTTAATTTTTCTATTAAATATTTTTTTAATTTTATTTCATGAATTGTAATATTATCCATACCAACATTATTTAAATATTTTATTGCTTCTCCAAATCCAATTACTGATGCAATATTTGGAGTACCTGCTTCTAATCTTGTTGGTAAATCTTTTAAATATACTTCATCTACTGAATCAAAAGATTCATTCATACCTCCACCATAATTGATAGGAACTAAGTTTTCAAGAAGTTCATGTTTTCCATAAAGAACACCTACTCCAGTTGGTCCGCACATTTTATGAGCAGAAAATGAAAGAAAATCACAGTCGAGATCTTTTACATCAGTCTTTATATGAGGAACACTTTGAGCACCATCAACAACAACAAAGATATTATGTTCATGAGCATATTCACATATTTCTTTTATCGGTCTAATATCTCCAACGACATTTGTTATATGAGCTAAAGATATTACTTTAGTATTAGGAGTGATAGCTTTAATTACATTGTTTAAAGTAACATGTAAATTAGAGTCTAATTCTATATTTTTGACTATTATGCCATTTTTACGTGCAAGCATAAACCATGGTAAAACATTGCTTGCGTGTTCTGATAAAGTTATTAAGACTTCATCACCAGGTTCTAAAATATGTTCAAAAAATCCACTTGCTATCATGTTTAAAGATTCTGTTGCCCCACTTGTAAAAACAACTTCATCCATTTCAGCATTGATAAATCTAGAAACAAGTTTGCGTGCATTTTCATATTCAACGTCAACTTTATATGAGATATCATAATCTCCCCTATGAGCATTTGCTGAATATTTAGTATAATATTCCGTCATCTTATCTATTACACATTTAGGTTTAAACGTAGTAGCTCCATTATCTAAATATATAATATCATTTTCAAACATCGGAAAATCTTCTCTATACATATTACACCTCCTTTATTTTTTTATATTTTTTAATTCTTCATATTTGCTTACTAATCCATACTTATAAGAGTCTATTATAATTTTGCGTGCAACATATTCTGTTATTCCTTTAGTTTTTAAATAAAATAAATAATCTGAATTAACATCTGTTATAGAATTACTATGATTAGCTATTACATTACGTGAGCCTACTCTAAGAATTGGCTCTACATGTACTTTACCACCATCATTTAATATTCTTATATTTTCATCTATTGTATTATCAATTGTTCCAACTTCATCAAATGAATTAACACTTATATCAGCGCTTCCACTTACTACACCAGATATTTCTATATCGCTTAAAGAATTATTTCCAAGCATATTTAAAAGTATATTTAATTTATAACTTGCACTTACATCAATATTTGAAACATATTTGAATGTTGAATTATTATGCATATTTATTTCAATTTTAGTATCACTTGCAATTTCACTAAAGTTAATTATTTCCAAAGTTGATGAGTCAGTCATGTTAAATTTTAAATCTTTAACATCCTTATTTACTATGAATACCTTAACAGAACCAGTTACATCAAATACATCAGTTGTAGTGTTTAGTTGATAATTAACTCCATCCAATAATATACTATTCTTCATACTATTTTTCACTCACTTCATACGCACTAAAGCCAGATGTCTCGATTTCACGAGCTAAAGAAGCATCTCCTTCTTTTACAATACTTCCACCGCTTAAAATTGATACTTTATCCGGTTTAATATACTCTAATATATTAGTATGATGAGTAATGATTAAAATTGATACCGTTTCATCTTTGTAATCCATTAAAGCTGCACTTAAACTCTTTAAACTATCAACATCTAATCCACTGTCAAGTTCATCCAAAAGAATTAATTTAGGCTCTAAAACATATAAATGAAGAATTTCATTTTTTTTCTTTTCTCCACCACTCATACCTTCATTAACACCACGATGAATAAATTCAACAGGTATATTTAGTTTTCTACATATTTCAGTAACTTTTCTATTAAAATCAAAGATATTTACATGTTCTCCTGTTTTACATTCTAAAGCACTTCTTAATACTTCAGCATTAGTAATACCTTCAAGTTCAATTGGATTTTGAGCTAATAAAAATATTCCTCTTCTACTTCTTTCATCAGTTGAAAGAGAAAGTAAATCCGTATCATTATAAAAAATGCTACCACTTATTATTTCATAAGTGGGATCGCCCATAATAACTTTACATATTGTACTTTTTCCAACACCATTAGGTCCCATAAGAGTAACAATTTCACCATCATTTATATCCAAGTTAAAGTCATGTAATATAGTTTTATCATTAACTTTAACAGTTAAATTTTTTATACTTAACATAAAAACCACCAAGATAATTATAATTTATACATAAGAAAAAAGCAATAAAACGTTTTTTGCTTTTTATGTTTTAGTTAAATAAAGAAAGCATTAACTACAAGTGATAGAACCGTCTGAGCCTACAGTACAGCTTTTCTCTAACAAGTTATCACGACAACCAACAGTACCACCAGAATACACACTGCAACTGAAAGCATCAGAGTTGCTGTAGAAACTAGAACCAGAGCCACTACAGTTTGATTCTCCAAAATGACTTTTTAAAGATTCTTTTGATCTATCATAGTTATTATTATTAATACAGAATAATTCATTATCATTTATACATACCGCTTTTGAACCATCAGATCCTAATCTTACAAATACATTTTTACCTAATGTTGTATAATCTGTTGTACTTGCTGTTGTTGGTGTTCCAAATGCATAATAATAGATTAGCTTTTCTCCTAATGTATCCCTTTCTACGGCATTAAATTCTAATTTACATGTATATTCTTCTGCTACTTCCTCTGTTGCTACTTGATCTAGTGTTACTGTTAATGTTCCATTTTTACTTTCTTTTGCTTTTACAACTGTTGCATCATTGTCTAGCTTGTTTTTGATACTTGTATATTTTGCTGTTGTCCCATCTTTTGGTACACATGTTACACGCACTTCTGCATCATGGTTACTTGAGTTATTTGTTACTTCATATGTAAGTACTGATGTTTGATTTAATGTTTTTAATTCTAATGTTTCAAATGTTATTATCTTCTTTGTATCATCTACAGCAATTGAATATACATCTTTTCCATCTAAACTTGCAGCTGTGAAGATTACTGAGAAGTCATCTTGATTTTCACTTACCTTAGCAGCCCCATTTATTATTAATGTTGTTGAGATTGCTGCAAAACCTATAGACATCAAAATAATTGCAATTATTATTGCACTTTTATTTTTCATAAATTACACACACCATTCTTTTATTGCACACTTATTATATTTAAATTATACAATTTATTTGTTATAGAGTAAATATTCTACTTTTAGTATGTGTAAAGTTTTA
>ERZ779992.1054-NODE-1054-length-16121-cov-1.985186_pt1 | contig 16121 bp, 8 predicted proteins | sample MGYA00511934_ERZ779992 | MGnify/ENA primary metagenome ERZ779992 (study PRJEB29588, sample SAMEA2163248) | human gut metagenome | biome: human gut; feature: human-associated habitat; material: faeces | place: Denmark | collected 2008/2010 ...
TCCGCATCCGGTCTTATGTTCCCCTGAAAGGGAAAGGCTTAAAACAAGTAAACGGGAAAGAGTGCTCAAATAGATTATTCGCCACCACTCCTATCAAGCAACCTCTTGTAGCCAAAGGAGTAAGTGCGCAGTCTCCCAAACTGCAGAAGGTTTACGAATATGACATCGAAACAAAAGCCGGTAAAAGCTATATTGTAAATACAATGAAAGGAAAACAATAATACATAAGGAGAGGTTAATCTTTTCTCATGTTACATTTTTCACAAACGATGTTACAACATCCGATTGTACTCCCGGAGCCTAATGAAAATATTCATTTTTTATTAGGTTATATTTAGGTTTTTAGTTTTCTTTGTACAACAAACAACGATCTATAACTATGAAAAATGTATTCACTTTTCTATTATTATTGTTTTCTTTGTTATGCAACGGGCAATCTCCTAAGTTATTCACTACTGACAAAGAACTCTCCAGTAGTCTGATTAATCAAATATATCAAGACCGGAACGGTTTCATTTGGATTGCAACAGAAGATGGTCTGAACCGTTATGACGGTGCTAAATTTACCATATACAAACATGAGCCCAATAATGAACATTCGTTAGCCCACAATTTTGTTCGTACTGTTTTTGAGGACAGCAAAGGTCATTTGTTTATCGGTACATATATGGGAATTCAAATGTATGATCCGGCTACAGACAATTTTACCCCACTTGCAATAAGGGAAGACAATGGAGAAATATTTGAAAGCAATATTGTTTCCTTTATCGAAAGGAGAAATGGAGAAATATGGGTATCCGGAAATATGTTGTGCAGGTTGAATATCAAAGATTACCTGTTGACTGTTCAAAAAATTGATATCCCCATGACATCAACAGGATTTATGATTGAAGACAAGAAACAGAATGTCTGGATAGCAAAAGACGAAGAAGGAGTATATCGTCTTGATTCTAATAACCAACTTACTTTATATTTATCTAAAGACAACGGATATGTCAAAAGTATATGTGAAGATTCACGTGGGAATATTTATGTAGGAAGTATGAGAAAAGGACTATTCGTCTATAACAAAAGACAAGACTCCTTTATACCTATTGATTTTAAAGAAAAGAGAGAACTTCCTATCTGTTTCCTCTATTCCGGACCGCAAAATGAATTATATATCGGAACTGATGGTAAAGGTATGAGTGTCTACAATAACCAAACTCATGAAATCTCCGAATACAATTTTGACAACAACTATTTTGATTCAAAAAATTCAAAAATACATTCTATCCTAAAAGACAATTCCGGTAACTTATGGTTGGCTGTTTATCAGAAAGGAGTCATGCAGATACCTGCCCGAACAAACAGTTTCAAGTATATAGGACATAAATCCATGGATAAAAACATGATCGGTTCCAGTTGTATAACCTCATTCTGCAAAGACAACAACGGTATGTTATGGGTTGGAACAGACAATGACGGAATTTATGCCCTGACAGAAAAGTTAGAACCGGCTAAACATTTCTCGCATACTAATCACCCTAATTCTGTGCCTTCAACAGTTATAAAACTATATGAAGATTCCGAGTACAACATTTGGGTCGGCTCCTTTATCAACGGTATGGGAAAATTGAACAAACAGACAGGATCATGCGATTACCAATACAAACTGGTAGATAAGAACAACAACTATATACAACGTGTATATGATTTCGTAGAAGATAAAAACAAGCGTCTTTGGATTGCGACAATGGGATTCGGTTTGTTCTACTATGACCTGAAAACGAAAGAATTTACATCCGTACAATCTCAGACATCTCTAATCAACGAATGGATAGGTTGCCTGCACTATTCCGATGATAATAAACTGTATGTCGGAACTTATGACGGCGTCAACTGTATAGACCTTGACAGTCCTGATTTTCAAAGTCATAAGATACTCTCACAAAATGTTATTTATTCAATCTTTGAAGATGCCGACGGAGTTGTCTGGTTGGGCAGTTCCGAAGGATTATCCGGTTGGAATAAAAAAACGAAAGAACTAACCACTTATACTACTGCAGACGGATTGCCCAGTAATACAATATATGCCATACAAGGAGATGGAAAAGATTTTCTTTGGATAAGCACCAATGCCGGAATTTCCCAATTCCAAAAGAAAAACAACAAATTTATCAATTATTATGTCAGCGACGGATTACAGGGAAATGAGTTCTACAAGAATGCCTCCTTCAAAGATAAACAAGGTATTATCTGGTTTGGCGGAATGAATGGCATCACCTATTTCAATCCGCAAGACATTATCAATCCGGCAAAAACATGGAATATCCGGATTACCGACTTTTTCCTGCATAACAATCCGGTTAGAAAAGGAATGAAATCCGGTATTCACAATATTATCAACTGCCCTGTATTCAACGCAAAAGAGTTTTATCTATCCCATAAAGACAATGTGTTCAGTATCGAGTTTGCCACTCTGGAATTAAATGCCCCCGAACACATCAACTACCTTTATTCTATCAACGATGAAAAATGGATTAGTTTGCCCAAAGGTGTAAACCGTATCTCATTCAGCAATCTGAAACCCGGTACCTATAACTTTAAAATCAGAGCAAAAGACAACACCGTGTATTCAAATATAAAAGAAATTACCATCTTTATATCTCCTGCATGGTATGCTTCATGGTGGGCCAAAGTTATCTACTCCTTATTATTACTGACCATTATATTTATCATTATTCTTCAGATCAGACATCGGTACAGAATGCATCAGGAAATGCTGCAACATATCCATGCCGAACAAATCAATGAAGCAAAATTGCAGTTCTTTATCAACATCTCTCATGAGATACGCACTCCGATGTCTCTAATCATCAGCCCTCTACAGAAACTGATTAAGAATGAGGAGAACAATGAACGCCTGAAAATATATCATATTATCTACAGAAATGCGGAACGTATTCTGAATCTTGTTAATCAACTAATGGATATTCGGAAAATTGATAAAGGGCAAATGTTCCTGATGTTCCGGGAGACCAATATTATTCCTTTTATAGAGGATTTATGTACAACGTTCGGTCAACAGGCAAATACAAAAAATATCCGGCTACAACTTCACAGTACGCTCCGGGAACTGAATGTATGGGTAGACACAGGTAATTTTGATAAGATTATCCTGAATATTCTGTCTAATGCCTTCAAGTTTACTCCTGAAAAAGGAAACATAGATATTACCATCCGTACGGGAGAAGACAATACACTGCCCGATCCCTTGAAACAATATGCCGAAATAATTATCGCGGATACCGGAACAGGCATCGATGAACAGGAAAAAGAACATATCTTCGAACGTTTCTATCAGATCCGTAACAGCCAACAGAATCCGAAAGGCGGAACAGGAATAGGATTACATCTTACTCGTTCATTAGTGGAATTACATCATGGAATTATCTATGTAGAAAATAATAAAGAACAACTGGGTTGCCGTTTTATTATCCGATTACCGTTGGGTAACAAGCATCTACGACCTGAAGAAGTTGACAACAATGAGCAAAAGGTAACAGTAGCCGTACCAACTGTTCCTGTCATCTCTCCCATTATAGAAAATGAGGAAGAAAAGAAAGTCAGGGTAAAAACTAAATATCGCGTATTAATTGTAGAAGACGACGAAGAAATCCGAAATTATATAGCGAAGGAGTTTGGGGACAAATTTCATATCATGGAAAGCCGTAATGGTAAAGAAGCATTAGAGCAAATATTTAAAAAGACTCCGGATTTAGTCATTAGTGACATCATGATGCCCGAAATGGACGGACTTACCTTATGCCGGAAGATCAAGCAGAATGTAAACCTCAACCATATCCCAGTCATTTTGCTTACTGCGAAAACGAGGGAAGAAGACAACCTTGAAGGTCTGAATACAGGAGCCGACGCCTATATCATGAAGCCATTCAATATCGAAATTCTACAAAAGACGGTAGAAAATCTGATTAATACACGGCAGCAGTTACGCAAAGTATTTACAGGCCAGCAAAATCTGGAGAACAAGGTTCAGAAACTGGAAGTGAAATCACCCGATGAGAAATTGATGGAACGTATTATGAAAGTGATCAATGAAAACATCGGTAACCCTAACTTGACAATAGAGACAATCACCACCGAAGTAGGTATCAGCCGCGTACATCTTCACAGGAAACTCAAGGAGCTCACCAACCAGACAACCCGTGACTTTATACGTAATATACGTTTAAAAGAAGCCGCTCGTTTATTGTCCGAAAAACAGCATACCATATCCGAGATAGCCATGTTAACAGGATTCACTGATCCTAATAATTTCTCGACAACATTCAAAGAATTGTATGGAATGCCGCCTTCAATGTATATGAAAGAGCAGTTGAGCAAAAAAGAAGAGTAACCCAACTGCTCTCTAGCATGTTTATCTGTTAAACTTGTACCAATCAAAGTTAAACAGTTTGCAGCCTTTACGTCCTTTGAATACAAAATAAATATCTTGTATTCCTGTGACCGGTTTTACAATATCAGCCTGCAATGTTTTCCAGCATTCCCAACCTCCCGTTGAAGGAATAGTCAGTTCCGCAATTAATGGTCCGCTTATACTGTCTGTACGTACTTCAAGTGTCCCGCCACGAAGGGCACTGGCAACGGTAGCAGTGAACCGTTTGGGGGATTTATTGCCGAAATCCACTTCACGTACCTTTATATAATCTCCATTATGAATTTCAGATATATATATACCGGTTTTCACATTTGGTTCGGACTTCACACCTTCAGAAAAAGCGATTGTTTCAGCTTCCACCCTTTCGTAAGGATTGAGCGTACCTACTGGTGACACCCCTTCCCGGGTAGCATTAATAATCGGGAAAGTGCTGTCAGCGTTATACTTAAATTGCTCCACCGCCGCACTTCGCCCGAAGCCTCCACCACCCGGCAACTTACCCGTATGATAGAAGAAATAAGAATTGCCTTTATAGTCTATCACTCCACAATGGTTAGTAAACGAGCCCGTATCTTGTAAAGGCATGATTTCTCCCATATACTTCCACGGGCCAAGAGGTCCGTCACTCATGGAATAGGCAATATGTTCGGGTACACCTCCGGCAGCATAAAGAAGATAGTATTTTCCTTCCCGTTTATGAAGCCATGGACCTTCTGTATAAGTATCTTTATACTTAACACCTTTGACACGCTTTTCCGGATTGGGTGCACCAAAGCTCTCAACAGTCTGTTCCAGTTTGCCCACTTCACCTTTCAAAGAAATCATATCTTCATTCAATTCTGCATAATAGATATTCGGATTTCCCCAATACAGATAAGCACGACCGTCATCATCTATATATACGGTAGGATCTATATAATCCCAGCTCCCGTCATGAAGGGGTTTACCGATGGCATCCTTAAAAGGACCGACAGGCGTATCACCGACTGCCACACCAATCGCCATGGTATTGGTCAGTTTAGAGTGCAAACAGACATACCAATAAAATTTGCCATTACGCTCGATGCACTGTGCCGCCCAGGCACGGTCGTCCGCCCAAGCAAATGATTCAATAGCAAGAGGAGAACCATGGTCAGTCCAGTTCACCATATCTTTGGTAGAATACACGCGCCATTCCTGCATCCAGAAAAAATCAGCCTTATCTTCATCATGTCCCGTATAGACATACAATGTGCCATCATGCACCATAGGGGCAGGATCTGAAGTATAGCAAGTTTGTACAATCGGATTTTGCGCAGATAAATGATATGGCAATATCCCTAAAAACAGCAATACTGCCGCAGCTTGTTTAAGTTTCATATTCATATTATTTAATGTTTAAACAGGTTTGGAAGAAACTCTTTCAGGCAACGTCTCCAAGTCAACCATTCATGTCCCGTACCTTTTGATTCATAATAATCGACTTTGATTCCCAATTCGCAGAGTGATTCTACCATTTTCTTTGTTCCCATTTGTTCTTCCGTACCACAACCAAGAAAGAAATAATTCACTCTTTTATTGAACCCGTCCGCATCGGAAAATACTCCGTTAAAACAAGTTTTCATATCCAATCCGAAAATTGCTCCGCTAAAACTCCCTATATAAGAGAACTTGTCAAGGTGGGGCAGTGTAGTATTGAAAGTCTGGTGTCCTCCCCACGACAATCCTGCCATTGCACGATGTTCGCGGTCGGTCTTGGTGCGGAACGTACGATCTATCATAGGTATCAAGTCTTTCAGGATAACATCATAAAAAGTTGCGCCATACAGAGCCCGCTCTTCATTTATATCCTTTCCGAGACGCGGCCGGAACGGAGCTTCCACATCTCCGCTATCCATCACTACCAACATCGGCACGCACTTGCCGGATGCAATCAAATTATCCATAATATGATTCATACGTCCTTGTGTACTCCAGCCGGTTTCATCTTCTCCCATACCATGCTGCAAATATAGTACCGGATAACGCTTCTTCGGATAAGTTTCATACTCTGCCGGCGTATATACCATACACCGACGAAACTCTTTTTGTGTTTCCGAATAATACGTACAGGAACGAACTTGCCCGTGAGGTACTTGTTGAGGACGATAATAATTCCCCTCTTCACCTTCAGGGATTTCAATACCACTTGCCACACGGCAACAACCGAAGAACGTGTAGCTGGAAGGATCTGTTACCGACACTCCGTCTGCTATCAGGAAATAATAATGGAATCCTACAGGTAAAGGGTCGGTCGTTGCCGTCCAGAGTCCTCCGGCATCTTTCCACATATCATACTTCTTTCCGCAACAATCCACTTGTAGCTTGCTAGCCTGCGGAGCATAAAAACGAAAATGAGCACGCCCCTCTTTATCCACCCGGGGATAGTCATATCCCGGAATATTAGTGGATGCCGGTTCGGTAGTAATTCCGGAGTTTGGTTCTTTCTCCAACAAAAAGAGTCGTTTCTCGGCATACCGCACTCCCAATTTTCTGTATCCTTCTGCCGTGAAATGCAAATTATCTTCTGCGGCAGGACAGCCCGAAGAAGGAATCACGTACGCAGTCGGAATCGCTTGCGGCAGCGTATTGATTATCTCATTCATGCTTGCACATCTGCCATTCTGGTCGGCATGCACCACTTCTCCCGCCAGTAAGGGAACATCCTTTGCCTGAAGATTCAAATCCCTCAACAGATTCTCATAGACTCTCTTTACTTTTTGAGGCCACTCTTTATCACCGGTATTAGACTCGCCTTGATGCAAGAGGATACCTTTAATCACACCGACTTTCTGTGCTTCTACAGCCAATTCTTTTAGTCTACGGTAAGGATTATTACTATACGCTTTCGCGGTATTTTTCAGCCATTCCGGTTGAGAGGCAATATGCTCTTCGCAATTCTCCTCATCAAACAGTTCAATCCTGCAACCACCTACAGCTACATTGATGACACCTACCTTAATATTATCAGGCAGCCTTTCCACTAACGTACGTCCGAAATAATCGGCCGGTGTTAACCCTGTATGGCAACGTACCAACGGAGGAACAGCCTTATACCACTGTCCTTTGACGCGTCCCAAAGACGGACAATCAACAGCTGCCATCATCAGAAAACGTTCATTGACATTGCACGTATCCTGGGCCTCGATCTTTGCATTCCCTTCCATATTGGATTGTCCCAGACAAAGATAAATATGGAAATTCGGGTCTTGTGCAAAGGCAAATATGCCTGCACATAATAAACAACATAAGACAATAATCTTCTTCATTTGCGTATCTATATCATAAATATTAATTAATGCGTAACCTTGCGATAAGGACTTTCCTGAAGATTCAATCGACTGACTTCATCACTACCACAATCAATTATAATTTTATGCAATACAATAGCAGGGCTTAACGGACGAATAATTAATGCATGTATTCCTTCTTTCAGATTAACATTGGAAAAATCCACCACCGACTCTATCAACCGCGCAGCACCGGCGGGATACATCTTCGTATAACAATTAGCCCAAGTCATCTCTGAATTGTAATTTACTATTTGTTCTTTACCACCATCCAAACTGATAGCATAACTATGCCCTCCTTTTATAAAAGGCAAAGTACTATCCAAGATTAATCTTACACGTATATTTTTCATCTCTGAATTAAGCTTCATGCGATATGTCAATGAAGCTCCTGTTACAGGTTGCGTATAGGGCATCAACGACAAACCAGAAAGAGTACGTCCCAAGTCAGGAATAACTGTCCACTCCGTCTTATTCCCTTGTGTACATTCTGCAAAACGTTCCGCTTCCATTACTACCACCCCGCCTTTCTCCTTATACTCATATCCTCCCGGCTTATATGCAGAGACATCCACTCTTATGATTTCGGGCATTATATTTCCTCCTTTAGGCTCATCCCAGCTTGTATAACCGATGTGCGTCTGATCCATTAAATGATTCCATTTACCATCAGCTATATTGTTATTATAGTCATAGCAAAGTTCCGCATCATACCTGAAACAATACTCCACTCTATCTGCCCATTCATTGGCACGTGGATCGCCCGCAGATGCTAACTTATGATTCATAGCAACCGCATAATACATCTCATAAAGGTTTGCCATGGCCTGAACAGGAAAAAGAATGAGTTCTTTATATGTATCCTTCAATTCTTCCGGTAAAGTCATAAACTGACGATAGGCATGCGCCTCCAAAGCAAGAAATTCATCTGTTACAGCCTTAAATTCTCCACTGGAAAGATTATAAGTTTGGCTATCCAACATTTCTGCAGTTACGCGAGCAGCATATTTACAATACAGATTTAAGATGCGAGCGGCTTCTACTGCATAGTTATCCCCAAACTGTTGTTTACAGAAACTACAAGTATATTCCTGTAAATTATCAGCCGTAAGGTGTCCAGGATTCCATGCCATATTCAAGAAAAAATCAACAGGAAATTCATTCGGTTTCAAGTCACCCACATTTAGAATCCACATTTTATCCACACCATAAGAATAAGTCAAATATAATTGTTCCCACATATGCTGGATCTGTGTCATATTCAGCCATTGATAGGCACGTGGTGCTCCATGTAAATCTACATGATAATACATACCATATCCACCAGGATGCCGTTTATCCTTTAAATCTGGTAAACGACGTACATTCCCCCAATTATCATCACAAAGCAAAATCATGACATCATCAGGTATTTTCATTCCCTTATCATAATATTCCAGCACTTCACTATAAAGTGCCCACAATTGTGGAGTCTTACAAGCAGGTTTACCTGTTACATCTGCTATTATTTTACGCTGTCCTTTTACGATTTCCTCCAATAGATGCGTATCTGTATCGGGTCCCATCGGAGCATCACCGTCACCACGCATAGCGATAGTAATTACTTCTTCCTTTCCATTCATTCGCTTGATACCCTCACGGAAAAAACGTTCTACTCCCTCTTTATTCCTCTGATAGTTCCACTCACCATACAACTTACGATTACGGGCATATTCCTGATGATTACGTGCCATCGGTTCGTGATGGGAAGTCCCGATTATAATCCCCATTTCATCAGCTAAAGGACTATTCATCGGATCATCTGCATAAAATGCTGCACTCCACATGGCCGGCCATAGAAAATTAGCTTTCAAACGGAGGAGAAGTTCGTAGACATGCACATACATCTTACTGTTAAATCCTCCGAACTTTTCAGTTGTCCAACCTCCCATACAAGGCCATTCATCATTAATGAAAATGCCACGGTATTTTACAGCCGGTTCACCATCAGTATAAACACCTTCTTTAATATAAACAGCCTGATGCCTTACCGGCGGAACATCAAGCCACCAGTACCAAGGAGAAATACCTATTTGTTTTGACAATTCATAAATACCATAAATCGTTCCACGCTTATCACTTCCAGCAATCAGCAACACATCTCCCTGTAAACCTTCCAAAGGAGCATGAAGAGTGGTGATTATATATTTTTCATTCTTACCTCTCAATTCTTTACCATCCAGTTTTCCTGTTTTTACTAATTGACGTATAAGTGGGCTTTTGTCAAACGAACCTATGATAATACGCACTTCTTTTCCCGCAATATTCGATAATTCGGGTTTTACAGTAGTCACTTTTTCAAAATCCGTTTGTAAATTACGCACCGCTAACAGCACCCCACGATGTTCTGCATCATCACACCAAATAGAGAACGATCTGTTTTGTGGTGTAACCAAAGGTAACTTGGCATCCGCTGATATAAAAGTGACAAATGGTTCCGCAGCATTCAAAACAGATACACATAAGAATAGAAATATAATTATTATCCGACTCAAAAACATGTTCTTCATTATTTTCTAGTTACATACTGTCCTAAAAACAATTATCCGCAAGATACTACTTGTAAAATGCGGATAATCGAATTTAAGAGAATTCTTATTTTCTTTCGATAACAATGTTGTCGAGATACAAGTCACCGGCACCTGATGAATTGGCTTTCAATTCAAACGTATTTGCCCCTTTTCGTAAGGAAACCGACATTAAGGCTGTATTCCATACAGTATTGTCATTATCAGTTTGTGCAAACTCCGGGGTACCTACTTTGGTATTGTTTATATACATATCTACGGTATTGACTGTAGCCGACGGAGCACGATAGCGAATACGGATTGTATATACACCATCTTCCAGTGCAGTAACAGCATCACGTACGGCAGCTGCAGAACTAGTACCGAAGTTTATATATCCCTGTGCTGTGTAGTTACGTATCGGCTCCGAATCTCCTTTTGTCACTCTCTTAGTCACATTCTTAAAATCAAAGCATTCAGCCTCATACTGATAAGCGCCCTGATAAATTTGTGGAGAAGCGGGAATCTGGATAGATGCTGCAGTAGATACAGTTAAACGATCGGTGGCTTTTCCTGAGCAATTGACCGTCAAATCCAATGGTCCGTTATGAGTGACAGTCAGCGTATATACATCTTCTTTCCAATTCTCGGAAACTTGTGCAGTACCATTGGCTCTGGAAGACACAGAATGAGTTGGTTTGGATGTACATCCATATATCTTGATTACCTCCGTCTTGCTCGAACCACTAGGGTCATAGTTATTCATGTAGAAGGTGAGCTTATTGGCATATTCTTTTATAACACTTACAGTATATTTGGAGTAAGCCAATTCCATCTTGTCACATGTATTGTATTTAAACGGAATTGCAGCATTCCGTATTCCGGCAAGTCCGTTATAAACCACCCAACCATTTTCTATACGTCCTGCATAAAGTTCTCCCGTATACTCTTGCGGGAACCAACGGTTGAATTTTCCAACTTTAGTATTTACATCGCTCCAAGATCCTTCGAAAGTTGATTGGTTGATTTTATACTGGAATGAATTAGCTACATCGTCACACAATTCGAACGCAACAGGAATCGTAGGATAACGGCCCGTTTTCTTAAAGTAACAATGATTATCCCAAAGATTACCATCATCATCGCGAAGGTAAAGCCCTTCATGCAAATTCTTCGGGCTGCTGTATTTAGCATTATCATCACCGGAATAGACATCTTGAAGAATCACCACTTTCGTGCGGTCAATAACTTCTTTCCGGGAAGGAATACGAATTGTTTTATCAATAATCTTACGGAACATATCTATATTGATATTGACAAATTGCGGAAAACATTCCCAATTACGGCTCTGATAACCATCACCTACACTGACTGCATTCGTCTCCTTAAAACATTGCTGCCATATAAGTTCAGGTCCGTCAATAACAGTCTGACCTGTCAGCATCACATGCTCTATAATAGGCAGCGCACCGGCAGCCGGCGGGAAATCCTTATCGCCATTCTGTCCTTTCTCCTCTGTCCAGCCGCATTGGTCGAAACGGATGCCGTACTGACCTGCAAAACCGGAGAGCCACGTGCCTAAACAAATTCCTTCGACATTGAAGAAGCCACTTTGCGTGGTGTATTTTTCACACATAATGAAATTTTCAGAGTACAACTTGGCAGTTTGGGCAAAATCAGAATTACGCTTCACAAGAGCAATAGGATTAATATTAGCCGACCAAGTATTACCACAGAAACTAACTACCAAATATCCTCCATATTTATGAGTAAGTTTCAAAAGTTGATTCCAGTGAGCCACTCGTTGTAACCACGATACAGAGAACTGGTCATCATACCCCCAAAACTGCTCGCAATAATTGAAACCAAGAAAGTTGGGATATTCTCTGAAAAACTCATCATATACCCGAACCTTATCGTCACTTTCAAATTGACTATATAAGCTGACATCCTTAAAATGACTAAAACCGCCGCTTGAAGGCTGCACCATCGCCCACACATTATTTTCAGCACACGTCCTCAACCACGACTTTGCTATCTCATAACCATACTCGCTTACATTATAGATCCCAGTAGCCTCATCATGACTTACAGACAACGAGATGTTAAAAATGGTAAACGGACGAATATCAGCAGGGATAAGATCTATGATTTTCTGAGGATCGGCATAATTCCATGAATCGATATGAACAAACCATGCCGGTTGTTCAGGAGAAATAGGACGGCGTAACGCCCCCGTTACCGGGGGAATTTCGGGATTGTCTCCTTTAAAAAGATTCAGTTCGATGACAGGTGTCCGGTCGGTAAAAGTGAAACTGACAGATTCGTCACCAATAGTACTCACTTGTTTAAACTGACTGGTAAGTTTGCCGCTCACCGCCTTGTCAAGGGTACGAGACTTAGCTCCGTATTTTACAATCCAATAGCCGTCAGTGTTGATATCCACTATCGGTGCAACTGTATTGTTTTCATCCAACACCTTGACTTTTTCATCATTCTCAAACGTTAGCCAGGCATCATCAAGAGTCCAATAATATTCATCATGTTCTACTTTGGCACCTACTTTTGGAGAATAAACTACATCCTCTCCTCCGCCTTCCAATGCTGCTATCTGAGCATACATACTGAAGCTTGTACCATCCGACAACTCAATCGTATAACTCGCACCATTATTCACCGGATTGTATGTCTTTACAGCCAGGTCCTGTTGTTTGGCCTCAATAAGCTTACGTAATGCCTTGACATTAGTATTAATATTCTCGACAGCCGTACCGGGTTTCGGTACGGAAGGAGCGTCAGGATCAATGACATCGTCATCTTTACAGGAACCAAGAATACATGCACAGCATACTATTCCGAGAAAAAGTAGGTATGATAGCTTACTTTTCGTATTTAACAAATTCATCATATTCCAACTAGTTATTATTATCATTAAAATGTCAATCTGACTGAAGTTATACTGTTAGCAGATAACAACACCGTTATACCTTCAGCAGATTCCATCAAACCAGTATCGATCACTTCCATATTTTTTGTTTCGTTCGTTTCAACGGCACTTGCTTTTTTTATTCCTGCTAATGGTATTTCCAGCCATTGAGAAGCACCATTCAGATTCAATAATACGATAGTCACTTCACCGGTCTTTTCATCCAAATAAGCAGTAGCACAGACTTCTTCATTATTTGTAACTACCTTAATACGAGTTGTTTCTGTTGCATATTGAGCATAATGGGCCATAATATAACCATTCTTTGTGATTTCTCCTTCACTCGTCGGACTCCGTTTGTCCGTATCGCCCATCAAACCATAAAAGCGCTTCAAATACCAATATATATAAGCACTGCAATACCCCTCCATACACATGTGAATCTCTTTACCAAGATGATTGAGACTGTATTGCCATTTCAGGAATTCCCATTTCGAAGAATCATCAGAATTCTCACCGTCATTAAAAAGATGTTCTGTCATCCACCATGTCTTTCCTTGAATACGTGAATACACACCACAGATGTAATCGTGGCGGTTCTTAACATATCCGCTACTCAAATCTGTAAACCCTTGATAGAGATGTCCGGCTAGAATATCCGTTTGAGCAAATGCTTCGGCGTTGTTGATAATAAGATCAGTATATTCAGGCTGCATACCACAGGCTTCCGGTGACATCAGTTTCACTCCTGTTTCCCGTATCCTTGCTCCGTATTGTTTTACAAAATCCACTACTTCAGAAGGAGTCCAGTACGTAAATTCCATATCCGGTTCGTTCTGGACAGAAATCGCATAGAGGTTCACCCCTTTTTCCTTCATAAATGTAACATAACGGATAAGATGGTTTGCATACGCTTCATAGTTCTCTTTTTTAAGGTGTTTCATTTCCTTTCCATTCACCGTGATTTTATCTGCAAGCGCATCTGTACAATCCCATGGACATGCAAAGATAATTGCTCCGTTAGCTTGTGCTGCCTTTGCAGCTTCTACATCTGCACTCCAATCTGATTCGTTGGGATAAATCATCAAGCGAAGGATAGAATATCCCAATCCGCCGGCACCATACATTTTGTCTAATTGTGGTGCAGAAATAAGATTGTCACCACACCAGATCTTCGGATTGTACATGCCGCCAAATCCTACAACCGGCTGATACTTCACCATAGGATCAACAGTTAGTGTAACCGACTTGAATGGCGGTTCTTGTTCTACCAACAAATCAACAGTTGTTTCATTAGTTTTATCGAACAAGTGAATGGTTTGCGTACGCTTTTTCATCGTACTGTTTGCCCCACAAGATACACGAACCTTCGTGTACTGTTTTTCCCCACTACTATTCCCACCTGATGTAGGAGTAACGCTTTTTACGATCTCTCCTTCACCGATAGTTATCTCCCAAGAAGTCTTCGCCCATTCCACCACAACATCCGTCTGACTTTCCCCAGTACTCACAGTAATGGATTTTTTAAGAAAGAACGCATACGCGCCCTTTCCTTCATCCATTTCTTTTTTTTCATCTTCCCCTCCCGAACAAGCCCCCAAGAGAATATTCGCAAGAAAGAGACAAAATAATAATGTAATATTCTTCATATATAAATAGTCCTTTTAATCCAGAGGAGAGGATTATTTCAATCCGTCCACTATACCTTCATACATTTCATTACGGTTATAGTCCGATGTCCAAGGACACAGTTTATAACCAGTATTGGTCTCTGTAATACCCGATATAGAGATTCCGTATTGCTTGTCCGCAGGAATAAGTCTTCGATACTCCTGCATGATAAAAGCCATATAAGAAGCAGCGGCAGGTCTATCTTCTTTTGTTATTTTATTGAATAACATTCTATCGTGTCCTGGTAAGGTAAAGGTATATACATCAAACCCTTTTAGTTCTAAGTAATTTGCTAAGTATTCTTCGTCATAAGTTCCACCAGCAAATCCATGAATAATTAAAACAGCTTTTTTCAATAACATAATATCACCTATTGTCTCTTTCCACAATTTTTACAATATTTTGAATCGGTATCTATCTTTTTTTCACAAAATTTGCAATAACAACCATTTTTTAATTCGCCTTTAATATCTTTTATAGTATTTTTTATTGAATCTTTTTTCGTTTCATAATAAATATTGTTAATTTCTTTTATTTTGTTTTTATTTTGCATTAATATATCATGTTCTGAATCAATTGATATATTTCCCATATTTTCTTTTATGTTTTTAACATCATTTTTTGAATAATTCATCATGTGTTTAAATGCACTTATTTCTCTACTCATTATTTTGCCTTTTAACTTAGGACTAAAAAACATTGCAAACACAAATATAAATGTACTTCCTATAAATACTGTTGCAACTATAAAAATTATTTTTCCGAATGTAAATCCATCCATAACATCACCACTTAAAATATAACATATATTAAAAAAACTTACAATTATTTTGAAAGTAGAGTAATATTATTTACACATTGTTTTATGCTTTTAATATATGGATACATTTGTATAATAGTGATTTAATATATCTATATAATTATACCCTTCGTTTGCCATACCATTTGCACCATATTGACTCATTCCTACTCCATGTCCAAAACCTCTGGTTATGAAAACAACAGAATTATCGTTAACCATTATATCAAAATCAGTTGAACGAAGCTTGAGTAAAGATCTGAAAACTGTACCTTTATATATTTTATCACCCACTTTTATTTCTTTAACATGGTTTGTATCATCTCGAGATACTATTTGTATTTTATTAATATCATCTATTTTAAAACCTTTTTTATATAAATTATATTTTAACTTACTCTTAAGGTTTTCTCCATCATACTTTCTACTT
>ERZ779992.1061-NODE-1061-length-16065-cov-2.228670_pt1 | contig 16065 bp, 17 predicted proteins | sample MGYA00511934_ERZ779992 | MGnify/ENA primary metagenome ERZ779992 (study PRJEB29588, sample SAMEA2163248) | human gut metagenome | biome: human gut; feature: human-associated habitat; material: faeces | place: Denmark | collected 2008/2010 ...
CGTCTAAGCATACAAATGATAATATTATTTTTCTGTTAATAACGTTAAACCTTACACTCATAGCTCTGTTTTGACCGTCACTGAAATGTCCAAAACACATTGTTGTAAATCGGCAACCATTATAACTATCATCACCACAAATATACCCTTTATCAAATGTAAAAGCTTCTAAATCAGCACCGCCATAAACATCTAAAAATATAGGTGTCTCAATGTTAAACTTTAAAGCATCAAACCCCCAGTGTTTAACATTGTTATACATCCACTGTGTTCCTGTGTATTTTGTACCACCAAAAGGTGTAATTTTATTTGTACCTGCAAATTCAAAGGTATAATACTTTTTAACTACAGACACATTACCACCGTAAATAACTGAAAGTAAGTAACTAGCTAATAAGTTTTGCGCCGTTTGTGTGACGTGAATATTGTCACTTGCAAATAAAGATAAATCGTGTAATATGAAATTGCAATTATCAATGAATCTTGCGCCATATTTTCCACATCTACTATAAGCATCTTTTACACCGCTCATAATATATGGTTTAGCGTTCATTTTACATCCAATCATGCCAATTGATAATTGAGCGTTAGGAAATCTGCCTTTGCAATAATCACAAAATATCTCAATCTGTGCTAATAGCGGGTTTATGTTATTGTAATCAAAACTACCATGTGCATCGTTATCGCCACCAAATACATAAATATCTGTAATAGAGTTGTCGTCAGGTGTAGTCAATTTTTTCATTGCCTCAATCCATCTAAATGCTGTGGTTGGTGAGTTAAAGGCAAAGTTATTTCCACCGCATATGAAGAAACTAGAGCCTGTAGTTAGTCCCATTTTCTGTCTAATGATTTCAGTAAATCCTGTTACATGTCCGTCAGGGTTTGTTCCAATACCAATACTATCACACGCAATAATAATTTTACGATTAGCACGAATACCCTCAATACCCTTTATATTATCAATTTCAGCATTGATATTTGATATATCATTGTTAACCTTTGTAAATTTAGTATTTGTTTCATTCTTAAAATTGCTAAGAGTTTTATTTGTTTCATTTTTATAATTGTCAAGAGCTTCATTTGTTTTTGTAATTTCACTAGAATTTTTAGCAATATTAGTGGCATTAGTTGCGATTTCTTCTTCGGCTTCTGTCATTCTAGTTGGGATGGTGCCTGTTGTTTCATTTTCAACCATAACTTTATATGGTGTATTTGTTTCATCAGATTTCATTGTAACGGTATCATAGAATGTACCGTCAGTTGCAGGTGTCGAATAAACTAAGTTAGCATCTACAACAAAATCAGTACCATGAAAAATTTTCTTATCCGCTTTACTTTCTTCGTATTTGCGATAAATTTTTACATTATTATTCCCGTAAACCTGTTTACTATTGTAAGGGTAATTATACATTACATTTACAACATTATTTTCACCACTAATAATTAAAGGGTCTTTAACTTCTTTATCGAGAATACAGTTGTCAATGATAGAATTATCACATCCTACATTTAAGAATGTTTTTCCTTTAACATCTGATATAGACTTAAACATAGAGTTAGTAAGTCTAACACCAGTACCAGTTAAGTTAGCTGATTCTACAACTGCACTTTCAAAATAACAATTAGAAATGTCAGACTGTACTTTAGAATTTATTTTTAGTAATGTATACCCATCAGTAAAGAAACAGTTACTAATAGAGCAGCTATCACAACTAACATCGATAATATCAACGTTGTTAACTTGTATATCGCCGTTACCGTCAAATCCTAACCCTGTTAATGAAAGATTTCTTAATGTACCGCTAATGATAGCTTTTTTAACTCCACCTCTAATTACTATCCTAGTATTATATCTGTCTTGTCCATACATTGATAAAGTATCATGTAAAGTTAATTCACTAACTAAGTATGAACCGTTCGGAAAGAATAGTGTCATTCCCTCATGTTCCGAAGCGTAGTTAATACAAGCCTGAATAGCTTGAGTATCATCTGATGTCCCGTCACCACTTGCAGGTTTTAATCCACTAGGCGGAAATTTAACGTTAAGGTTATAATTAGCTAAAATTTGAGCAATAATGACGTTAATATCACCGCTTTCAATGTATTCTTTGATTTTCTTTTCGATGTAATCTGGAATACCATTTTGTGCTGTAATAACTTCATTAAGTTTGTTACAAACTTTACATAATAGTTCGTAGTAACTTAAAGTATCATCATAAACCAATGGTAGTACCTTTTGGCAATAAAACCGTAATGTTTTTATAGTTTCATCCATGTTAAATTCCTCCTTTTACCATAAACCAAAAAATAGCTCATCAAATTCCTTAATAACCTGCATATCAATATTTAAGAATGTTTCACGGTATTTCATAATTAACGAACTGTAGTTTTCTGAATTTTGCTTACCTACAATAGTTTCGATATAATCTTCTGTAGTGTCAACATTACCACTACTCTGTTCACTGTCTTTATAGGTACTTCCGCTTTTTTCTGTAGAATTACCAATTACACTCTCATTGCCACTATTTTTAGTGTTAATCTTTCTAGCGTCCGTTAAATAAGTCTGGTTATCAACACCGACTAAACCCCCTTGAGGTGTATCACTGAACAGGTTCTTTTCTTCACCATTTGCGCTACTATTCTTGTTGTTATTTGTTGTCTGTGAGGTATTAGCATCTCTGCTTCCATTTCCACTTCTGTTGTCTACGCTTTTTTCGTTTTCAGTTCTGTTGTGTTTTCTGGTTAAGTCAACATCATGGAATGGGTCAAACTTTAACTTAGCACTCTCATATAACTGATTGTAGTAAGGCATTATTTCTTCCATCTTTGTATTAACCCAAAGCTTCCAGATGCCTACAGTTTCACAGCCTATCTCTCTTAAATAATAGTGTTTTAAGATTTTACAACAAAGTATCTTTCTATAATTTTCATCAAAGAAAGGGACTTTAGTGGTAAAAATCTTGTCCCATGATTTTGATATAACTTCATCTACTGAGTTAAAACCAACACTTTCATTTAACCCACTATCAGTTTCACAAATATACCTAACTTCTGTCGTGTATTTACTCATTTCCTGCACCACCTATCGTATTTGCACCTGGGTCTTCTGGTTGATTATCGTCACCAACCTGCTGAAAATCTTCGCGATAATTGACTTCGATATTTGTTCCGAACATATTATTTATTTTTTCAACAGCTTGCCTACGTGATTCTAGCCTGCTATACCTGCTAGCAATAGTACCACCTTGGTTACGTGTAACTTCATCTGTAATCAATCTTTCTTTCTTCTGAATATTGATATTGCTTATACCTAGATAAGTTAACGCTTCATTCCATATTTGTGTTTTTAACTGGTACAGCTTATCACACACATATGGAGCATTAGTGCTAAGTGCTTTTAATGCGTTAATATCCAGATTCTTGTCACCAAAAATAACAGGTGCGTTTCCGTCATACTCTTTATACAGGTTTAAAAGAGTAAGTTTTTGCTTTTCATTACCTATTACCAATACTGGTGTTTTCTGTGCGTTTGCATTGATATCAATAATTCTATCAATATTGTATAATCTTCTTGCGAACATTTCAACGTCAAGAATACTGTTACCATGAAGATAATTATTCCAGATAATAACGCTGTTATTATATTTTAGTAACTTCTGATAATTGTTGTATCCACTGTACGCACGTCTAAGTAAAGGGTTACCGTATACATCAAGTCTGCCATTAACTATACAGTCTAAACACAAGTCACCTATTACTTCGTCTTTGAAATAAACCATGCAACCAGTTTCAAATAAATGTAATTCCAGATATCTTGCATCAACTGTATCTGGTAGGTTCTTCCATTCAAACATGGATATAGCAAGTTCTGTTAACCTGTTTAAATACTGACGATAAGTAAGGTTATTCAGTACCATACTTTCGTCAAAAATGTCATGTTTTCTTCGTCCCATTTTATCACCACCTTATTATACTGGACTATTGTCTAGGTCATATCTTCCAACTTCATATCCATGTTTCCAGAATGTCACGCCGTTATCATAGATACTACAAATTTTTTTCATATCATCAGACGGCACACTTCCTGTCATTGTAGCACTAACAGTTTTCACATAGTTCCAATGCGGTCTACTGTTACGGTTAGGAATTTTTACTCTCTTAGTTGCGTAGCCAAACTTAGTAAAGAAATCGTCAATCATTCTTGCATATTGGTGACTTACACTGATTCTTCCGCCCCAAAAAGTTTTCTTTCCACTTGCAACATCAACGTTTCCACTGTGAATGTTACCTCTTGCCACGTCAGCCATAATAGATGCTTTGTATCCCTGTGATAAAAGATTCATTACAGTTCCAACTCCTGATAGTACCCCTAGTGGCGGAAAACTTACACCTAAGGCAGACAATCCTAGAGCAGATGCACCTGCCGTAGCTGTGGCTGCTAATGGAAGTGCGTTCTGTGCTAGCCATGCTTTGAAAGAATCAGTAGACCAACTGCACATTGGATAATCGTCAAGTATCAATGATTCACCATTAAGAGTTGTACCAACCTTACTGCCCTTGTATCCGTTTGGTCTTAATGCTACTTGTATAGGCATTGTAACTGGAACATCAACGTGAAGTGCTACAGTTAAATTGTTAAAAAATTCATATCTAAAACTGGCTGTAGATTTTTCGTTTTCTACTGATAAATAGTTATACGGATAAGTGTACAGTTTATTGTTTTTAGGTTTGTATCCATCAAGAGTATCATTTGTTGTTAAGGCAGGAACAGAAATGTCAAAACCATAAGCACTTTTTGAAAACAGTAATTGCAACCCGTCATCTGGAATAGATTGACCAGTGGCGATAACAGGGCACATATAAAGTCCCACAATTGCATCTGGCTTTTGGTTATAGCTTTGCAATTTTTTGGTCAATGCGGTAACACCTTTCTTATCTACATTGTACGCAAATAATGTACACCCACCGTAAATACCATCATATAGTGTACCGTCTGGGTCTTCTGATGTATCACAGACCATGCATATAATACACAATGGGTCAAGAACTTTAGTTAATTTACCGTACCCATTATATACATATTCACCAGTGTCAAGGTTCTCTGGTATAATGTTAGCACCTATCTGGTCAGTTTCTGAATGTTCTCTTTCAACAAAACAATAATCTGGTGAACAATCAAATAGCCACGTTTGCATGACATCAATTTCAAAACTGATGTTAGATGTTACGTCATTCACATATTCAACACTTGTTATAAAAGCATAAAACCACTTATTACCATAAGCTGAATTTTGAAACATCATGTAGTTGCAATCATAAAGGCTGTCAGCTTTAATACCGACTCTTGCTACACCTTTTTGCACTCTTTGATAACTGTAGTTATTCATATTGTACTTTGTCAACGCACTGAAATAACTAAACTGTGCGCTTATACTGTCAAACCATAATGTATGGTCATATGTTGTATCTAGTGGTACATCTTTTAGTATCTTTATATTAGTCTGAGGATTTATATACATAACACATTCCTTTCTAACGGATGTGTGGCAGTAACTTAATACCACCACACACCCTTACCATTACCCTTTATTTAAGGTAATAGCGGTGTCAACAGTTGTAGCACCAGTAATAGTTGTAGCGGCTTTATACTTAGTGCCGTTAATCTCTGCTACCAGAGTAATCTCTGTATCAGCCTTATTGTTAGGAATCATAACACCACCATAAGGCTGAACTGCGATACCAGCTGTTGTCAACGCTTGTGTCTGAATAAAGTTTACATTGTTCGGCTTAAGGCTCTGACCGTCTAAGTCTGGACTGATTGTGAATACTGTGGCAATGTCACTTTCGTCCTTAGCAACAACATGCGCTGTGATTGTTGCAGGTAATGTAATTGTAGCTTCATCTGTTACAAATACGCAAGCATTAGCGAACGGCGAGTTAGATACTGTTTTCCATGTATGATAGAAATAATTCCAGTACAAACCTGATGCCACATACTTCTCTGTAAATTTGTTATTGTTGTCATAAACCTGAAACCAGTTTTCATCCAGAATAACAGCTTTTACATTTTTCAACAGTGTAAGTTCTTCTGTAGTAACTTCTTCGATACCATCAGAATTAGCTCTGATAACATCAAAACGTTCATTGTCGAACTCTGACCAGTTATCAATAAGGAACAGTCTTCCCATAAAATCTGCTTTGTCCATGTTGAAAGCACTTGCAAGTACATTCACATCATACTGTGCATTGAACATAGCGTCCATGAAAATAACCTGTCTTTCTTTTGGTGTGTTCGTTTTAACGCCTGCTTCATTGAACTCACTCGACATAAATGGTAATAAGTTAGAAGTACCTCTGAACTGTACTGCACTTTCTGTAAGTACTTCGCCAGTACCGATTGAGATTGGATGCACTCTACCATGACTGATAGCCTTAATCAACAGGTACTTAAAGAGCAGGAACTCGTCGTACTCTGCACCTGTGTAAACTGCATCAACAATCTTAGCAATAAGGTTCTGTACACCATCAATACTAAGAAATGCCTGTCTTAAATCTTCGTCCTGAATGGTTACTGGGTACATTACACGCCAGTTCATTACGTGGAAAGCCGAACGAACATCTGGAATACTTCTCTTGAACTCTCTCTGCGGTGCTTTTTCTGCACTAAAGTCTACTGCTTTTGCGATTGATACAAAAATATCTTCTACAGTTTCACCGTACTCAAGGTATCCTTTTTTAAGAATAGAATACGGGTTGTTAAAGTTTGCAGACTGCACACGTACAATAGCAATCCTGTTTACAAGTGCGTTGATAAACTGGTTTGCAAAAGCAGGTGTTCCGTAGATAACTTCTCCGACTTTAGGAATATCACTTGCCTTTGCAACAGCAGGTACGTTCTGCTGATAATCATATGAAGCGTTCTGTCGGATAACGTTCATAATGTCAATTGTAGACGCATTTAGCGTACTATTAGCAATTCTTCTAGCCATATTTTAAATCTCCTTAAATAAATCTGAAAATGTCCTTGGGGTATTATCTGGTTCTGGTTTTGGCTCTGGTTTTGGTTCTGGGTTTGGTTCACCTGAGAAAAATCTTTCTGTGTATTTCTTTCTCCAATTTGCATCGTTTTCTTCGTACTTGCTTTTCCAGTCCGTACCGTCACCATTTGCTCTTTTTTCAAAATCATCCAGTGTGTCGGTAACATCCTCTAAAAACGAGATGGAACCGTCGTCAGGATTTTCTCCTAGTATTGTTCTGAAACTTTCCAGAATTTCTTCTCTAGTTTTTACTGCCATTTAATCACCACCTTTCAATTTAATAATGATATTTTAACATCATCCAAACTGGCATTGATTTCTTTTTTGTAGTGTGCGTTCCACCACCTCCTCCACCTGCCGATAAGAATCTGTAGATAAGAACAGCATTGTTGAGTCTTTCGTCGACTGATAAGAACTCATTTTTTGAAAACCATTTGTTGATTGAGGTGTCATTAGCGTGTTTCGTAATAAAGTCATAACATTTTTCTGCATAGGTTACACGGAAATCCCATGTGTGGTCGTGTATTCCCTCCCAACCTACGTTAAAAGCATGAGTTAATTCAGCTAAATCTGTACTACTGGAAGTAAGAAAATCTGTTAACGTAGCATATTGACTAGCTTCATCTCTGGAATACCACACATTTTCGTGAATTAAATATTGAAGTTGCCCGTTACCATCATCGTCTTGATACCCATTTTCTTGAAGCCATTCATGTAACTTATAAAGTCTACCATGCGTATCTCCACCAGTATTTGTCCATTGTCCTAGCCCAAAACCAACATTTAAACTCGTAAATGAACCAACATTCTGTCCTTCCCACATTCCTGGGTTTACACCACTTTCCTGCCACATATTGCCACATATTGCTGATACAACGTATGCACTACATCCATAACCAGATGCACCACCTTCTCCGTATCTAAACAACCGTGGGAATGATGTTTCATAATTTTGATTTCCAGTTGTTGAACCTATGCTAACTTGATGTGCTAATGGTGCGTTGTCTGTGTGTGCTCCCATGAACACACCTTTTCCCTTACCACCTTTATAGCACATTTCTGTATGGGAAACTGAAAGACCAATGTCACCCGCTAAGTATTCGCCGCTAGCATCAACTTCCTTGAAACCTAGTGAAAGTAAAACGTCTGCTTCGGTATAAGTTGTAAAAGCGTTATATTTTGGTGCGTAATTAGGTGTTGTAAATCCACCTGCTAATAGTGCGTAGTTGATAAAAGAACTGCAATCGTAATATGTAATGCCACCTACGGTCTGGGCGTTTCTATATGTCTGACTATATCCCACGTTAGGGGCATTACACGTTTCGATTGCCCATGAATAAGCTTTGTTTATGTCTGGCATTGTATTAACCTAACATCTGATTAACGAGTTTTTGAATCTCGTTATAATCATAACCCGCTTTTTCAAGTCTGTTTTTTCTTTCTTTTCCTACGCCCCACACACCTTTGATGACTTCTCTTGCAACTTCACCGTTAGACTTGTAACCACCTTTTGTAAAGAGTCCATTTACATAGCTTTGTACTTCATCATAATTATAACCTGCTTTTTCTAAGAGTCTTTTTCTCTCGTTACCGACACCCCATTTACCTGCAATAACCTGTCTAGCTATTTCTTCAACCGTATAAGCTTTATTGGTGTTATTGTTTACACCAGTAAATCTCAAGTGTAAATCCCAACCGAGATAATAATTATAATAGGTAGTAATCTGAATTTCTTTACCTGTCTGGTCACCAGTTTTACCACCTGTGGCTGTTTCTTTTTCGTTAATTGACGCTTCAACTATCTGGCTTTCATTGATACTCATACATACGTGGTTTCCTCTGTTTAAATGAATGTCACCTGCTTTCCATGGTGCTTTGCAATCAACAAACCCTGCTTTTCTTAACTGTGATTCTAAGTTGCCAGTCCATGAATAAGGCGAAACAGCGAAACCTGCATAGTATAATGCTGTCCCTACCAGTGAACTACAGTCATAATCTGGACCGTTTCTGTGCTGTTGGTCATAACCATGAATATTGTCCTTTGCTGTGTTAATCATGAAAGAAACAGCTTTGTTAATGTCAGCCATTTGTTACTCCTTTCTGGTTTCTGAAATGTGAAAAAGTTCCATAAGTTTGCTCGGTAAAAGGTCTGAGTTAATTTTGGATATGTTTTCTAGTATTGAAACTAGTTCAGTTGTGCATACATAAAGGACAATAAATGGTAATATTGCTACACCTAGTTTGAATCCTATAACACCACCGTACCCATCAACTAACCAAGCCGTAAAATAACAGAAAATAAAACCCACTTTTTTGAAAAGACCATCACGTAGTTTAGCGGATTTAATGTCTTTATTTTTTATGGCTGACACGATACCGGTTAGTACGTCTAGGGCGTTAAACCCTAACGCTACAAAGATTGGATATAAGTTCTCCATGGCATCTCCTTTCTTATTTAATTCAATTTTATTATAGCACACTACTTGCGAAAAATCAATAGGTGTGTTATAATTAAGTATGGAAAGGAGATTTTTTGAAATGCCAAAATATTATGACGGTACTAAATTATTGTCAATGTTAGATATCAACGGTAACAAACCAGAAATCTATATGGTTACTTCAAACCGAAGTGCAGGAAAGACAACCTATTTCAGCAGGCTGTGCGTAAACAGATTTCTTGATAAAGGCGAAAAGTTTGGACTTATTTACCGTTATAATTATGAACTTGATAATGTTGTAGATAAATTCTATAAAGATATAGGTAGTCTGTTCTTCACAGGTCATACCATGACTTCAAAAAGACGGGCTAGTGGAATCTTCCATGAGTTATTCTTAGACGAAAAAAGCTGTGGGTATGCTATCAGTTTAAACAGTGCCGACCAGTTGAAAAAATACAGTCATTTATTTGCTGATATTTCTAGGTTAGAATTTGATGAATTTCAAAGTGAATCTAATCATTACTGTCCTGATGAAGTAAGAAAGTTTATCAGTATTCATACGTCTATTGCAAGAGGACAGGGTGAACAGGTTCGTTATGTGCCTGTGTATATGATTGCGAATCCTGTCAGTCTTATCAATCCATATTACACAAAAATGGAGATTAGTGCTAGACTACATAAAGATACAAAATTTTTACGTGGTGACGGGTTTGTATTAGAACAGGGATTCAATAAATCAGCAAGCGAAGCACAGAAAACCAGTGGATTCAACCGAGCTTTTAAGAAAGACAGTTATGTTGGATATAGTAGTGAATGTGTTTATTTGAATGATAATCAGAGTTTTATTGAAAGACCTACTGGAAAAAATAAATACCTTTGCACACTTAAATATAAAGGTTGTGAGTTCGGTATAAGAGAATTTACTGAGAATGGCTACTTATACTGTGATGATAGACCAGACCGTACCTTTGGTTTAAAAATCAGTGTGACTACTGATGACCATGAGATAAATTATGTTATGTTAAAACGTAACGACTTCTTTTTGAATAATCTTAGGTATTTATTTGAACGTGGTTGCTTTAGATTTAAAGATTTAAGATGTAAAGAAGCCGCATTAAGTGCACTTAGTTACTAAGTATATCTACTCATGCGATTAACATTGAGAACATAGGATAGCACTCTTGAAAGTATAGAGCCTGTGTTACTTGTCGTTTTCGCTGAACGCAATGATTAACACATGGGTTATAGATATAAATAAAAACAGAGGGTATGAACTTAGTTCTCCCTCTGTTTTTTACTATTTTACATATAATGAGCCATCTTGATTAAGTCTAGGTGTTACGCCTTTATCAGATGCTATATACCAAACGTTTGTATCAGGGTCTTTAAATGTAAATACAAAAGCTGAACCACTATTAAGTATTATACTATACTCAGTTTTTTCAGTTGGTACTTTGTTACCAGGCGTACACCCTGTTAATGTAAAACAAAATAGCAATAAACATATAATTTTCTTCATGTTTTTACCTCATTTCATAAGAAGTATCAACCAATAAAATACCGCCACGTATTCTCTTTGGTCGTAATTTTCCGGGTACTTTCAATCCTATTTTAAATGAACTATAATCACGTTTAATAGAGGTGTTATCTTTATAAAACAGAAATTCTTTTTCTTCATCACTCCATTCTTTACTATTATCTGCATCACCTGTCAGTGATAATTCAAATAAATCTTTACAACGTTTTGGCATACCTGCACACTTTATATTGTTGTATGGATTTTCAATTGGCTCAAGATTCTCTGCAACTACATGCTCAATGTATGTTTTCTGCCTTGTAAATATTGCTTTATCCCAGCATGATTCCAATTTCCAACAACAAAAGTTTTTATCGTGTACTTTGATTCCAACAATTTCTTCTGGTGGTAAATCACAGTGTATACTGTCTGTATCCGCATAAATAAAACCTGGGTTATCTACACCATGATAATTCGCTTGTGCTGCCCTTATAGTAAAGTTTCTTGCGTAACTTGTTATAGCTGAACCGACAGGAATATACCCTGCCTTCTTTTTTGATTCTGTAACAGGTAAAAACCCTATTGTTTTATCATCTTTCACATACGCTAGTTTGAATGATGAATCTTTACTTGATGCCAATTTTCCATACAGATTATTAAGAAAAAGTTTAGCCAACTCACGCAACGCACCTTTACTAACAAGTTTCTGATGTTTATACTTTTCTATGTATTCATCAAAGATACCTGTTAAGGCGTAAAACCAACAACCGTCAAGTATTTCAAAGTCAACTAAATCATAGTGGTCTTTCAATAACTGGTAATCTGTCATTGTCAAGACTAATTCAACCCTTGTATCTCTTAATATACCGTCCTTATCCTTATAGAATGAAAAGTAAGAATCTGTTTTACTGTCATAAATATCTGACGATTCCAGTGCTTCTGTACCTTTATATAAGTAAGAACTTTTTATCTGGATAAATGGTAACTTATCTCTCTTGATATAAAATCTTGTTTTAACTCTAACAAAATAATACTTATTATCGGCTATAGCTTCGTCTGGAATATAGTTTCCTTTCCAGAAGCAAGGTTTACCAACTGGATACCTGTTTCCCGATTCAGATGACATCATAGATGGATACAGCGAATTTACGTCAGCCGTAGTTCCATTTGTTTTTATCTGGTTCTCTTTTCCTTTTACTAAATAGCACCATCCACCTCGGTATGATTTTCTTATATAATCTCCGGCGTTTTCGTATGTATATTCTGTGGGGTTAATACTCACATTATATACATCTGGAAACATTTCCTTGTACTCTAACTGGTTCTTAAGTGATTTCTTACATATCTCTTTGTATTCTTCTAAACAACAAGAACCTATTGTTAGTTTATCGTGACCCTCGTTGAACATAATTTCAAGTGCTTCTTTAACAACAAGAACATCATTAGCAATGTATTCTTTTTCACTGTCTGTTATCTCACACCCTGCATATCGAAAACCTGTGTATTCCATATCAAGCTTTTTATGCTTTGTGCCAAAATTATCACCAATTCTTTTAACACTGAATGGCAAAAGCTTTAGTGAATCCCTTATTTCAATAAAGTGGTTATTTACTTTTATAATAATGGTGTACCATATTCCTTTATCTGATATACTATATTTAAAGGAATTGTTTTCCATAAATTTTTCCTGCAACCACTCTACCTCGTTTATAGCTTCACCTGTTTTTCTGTATGCCTGTTTAAACCCTTTATCTATCATCAAATATGATAACCAGAATGAACCATCAAACTTTAAGTTGTGATAATAAGCCACGATATTGCAATCTTGCTTTGCAAAGTAATTAAACTGCTCATCGATTGAGTGAAAAATACTAACATTTTCTGTGAATAGTTCTACCGAAGCTGATGCCCATACCTCTGTGAACTCTTGTCCTTTGTAAACAGTTGTTTCAAAATCGCACATAAAATATCTATACTTTTTAATCTTCAACGGTGTAGCCTAACTCGTTAAACTCAAAGGCATCAGCTAAGTCCATTTTATACTGGTCACTTGCGTTAGGAAGTGCATTTATAATTCCTGAAGCGTAATCTTCCAATGCTGATTCGCTGTCATACTTACTTTTATTGAAATAGTAATGTAAATCTGGTGTTAACATGATAGATTCTACTACATCATCTATGCCCTGCTGAGTGATTAACTGGTCAATTAAAGAAGTAACTTTATCAGCTATCTCTTTTGGATAATGTGATATGTTATTTTTTATGTCTGCTATTACTGTCCTATTAAACATTCCGTCGTCACCGACTTTTAAATCACCATTTTCGTTAAAGTTCTGAGGCGTTTTTGGAATTGGAATGGCTTCACCTTTTAAGAAATCCGATGTTACCTTTTTCAACTCATTGGTATAACGGGTTAACTCTGCACCTTTTATTCCTTGCAATTTTAGTTCTCTTTCTGTCGGAAAATACAGTTCAGTTATAAGTCCTTTTTTGTTTAATCTTCTTATGTAGCTGTTGATTCGATTCCTGTTACGTGTATAAGCTGATACTTTCTTTTTTCTTTTTGCCACAAAAAAACACCCTCTTGTCTAAAAAAGCGTGTACCAATTAAAGTACACGCTGTTAATATTTATAAGTTACTTGAGACTTTCAACATCTAACTCACAGTTGATAAAGTCACGACCTGCTTTTGTCTTGCCTGAGGTCTTAATGATTGTAAACTGCTTACCATTCATAATCTTTGAAATATCTCTGATTGAACGTTTAAACGTTGATGACTGGCACGAATATACTTTCTTTTCTGGCGTAATAACTGAAAGAATATCAGCTATTTCACCAGTTGTCTCTTTTGTATCCTCAAATGTAAGAATACCATCAACTGTAATATGCGTTCCATCTGTCACGTCTTTCATTGAAATTATTGACGGTGCAATCGTCATAAGATACTGCTCAACTTCTGAAAACTCTCTGCTACATTCTTTGATTTCTACCATAATCTTTTACCTCTTTCTTTTTTCTGTTATTCTGTTACGTTTTCTTATGCTACTTTTCTTGGTGACTGAACTTCGGCGTGTTCAATGAATTCCTGCTCTGTCATGCCGTAAAGAGTTTCAATCTCTTCCTTGTAAACGATGTGTACTGGCTTCAATGTTTCCGTTTCAAGAACTTCTTTCACTTTCTTGAGAAGCTTTTCATCGTCCTTGTAAGTACGTGGGACTACTACAGACTTGTTACAAGGTTCTCCTGTCTCAATGTCTAAACACATCACGTTGACTTTTGTTGTAATAATTGTTCGTGTTACCATTGGTACTCTTGCCATGTTTTTTCATCCTCTCTTTCTTTATTTTTTAAAAACGTCAAGATATAGTTTAGTGCTATAAAGCACTAGAGTAGGTGACAGGGATTGAACCTGCTTCACGTGAATGAGCAATGATAAGGGTTATTTAAGATTCACGCATTTTACCAATAAACTACACCTACTAAGGGGGCAGGTGGCGTAGTGGATTGGAAACCTACACCACCTATGGCAAACGTAACTTGGATTTTTTTTGATTATTCCCTTGCTACAATTATATAATAGCATATGACAATCTAAATGTCAAGTATTATTTGAATTTTTTCCGAACAAAATACCTATCCAAAATGAACTGTTTATACTGGTTTTTAACAGTGTCTGCCACGATTTTCGCTGTCATATATGAGCTGGCTCGTAATTCAATACGTGGTATAGCTGTGTGCCAACATAAGCAATGATTTACATATATGTCTACCACAAGAGTACCATTTACCACTGATACGGAAACATCATCCTTAATATCCTCTTTAATCATTTCCTTTACTAACTTTACATAGTGTTTACTCATTTTTGTTCCCTCTTTCTTTCTGGTTTTATTTTGATTAGTTTCCACACCTTATTTGGTGCTAATGGGTGTACAGTGTTGAAACTGTAATCGTGCCGACCACGCACCCTTGTTAGTTTTGACTAACTTTATGTATTCTTAGAATATGTAAATTGTCTTGATGAAGTCTAATCGTAATGTGCGCTTAACAGTATCTTGTTTGATTGTTAGTATACTAGAATCAAGCGAAAATGAGACTGTTACAAAACGATATGGATAAGAATCTTTAAATTCTACCATTATACGCACCGTGTTTGTTTTTTCATGCTAACTCTCCTCACTTTCTTTTTTAGCACTTCTAGGCGGAAGAACTGTAGCGTATCTAATGAAGTCCTCTTCTGTCATTCCGAGAAGTAAATCCTCTACAGTGGCACTATTGATGTTTACAAGCTTGAATGTATCGGTCTGGAAAAGCTTCTGAAGTTTTTTAAGGAGTGTTTCATTAGTGTCATAAGTACCCCCGATGGTGTACTCACGTATCTGCACTTCTGCCGTTGTGACGTCAATCGTCATAACTTCTGCCGTTGTCTGGGTTACTGTCCTTGTCACCATTTTTTCTCTTGCCATAGTAATACCTCTTCTTTCTATTGTAGTGTTGTTTGGTTTCTGCACCTGACTGGTGCTAAAGGGTGCACAGTGTTGAAACTGTAATCGTGCCGACCACGCACCCTAGTAGTTATACTTCACGGTATGTTAAAAGTCGTTCGCAGCCCCACTTACCACGACCGTATTCTTCACCAAACTTTCTGATGTGTTGTGCGGACGTATTTGTGTATCCGTATACTAATCGGAGAAAGTCGTAGCAGGTGTCTGTACTTTTATCGATAATCGCTACTATCGTATCGTAGCTACGCAATACATAGAAACTAGGCGTTTCATAAACGTATGCCTGACAAGTTCGAAGGCGTTTTTCATTGTAAAAAACATTTTGATTTACTTCTTCATTATACTTGTCTATCATTTCCATTACTTTCTCATTGATTAAAGCTTGCTCTTTTTTACTCATAGTGATACCTCCCCCTTAATTATTTTCTTGCCATACCTCATATAATAATGACCATGCTTGATTTAACTTTTCGTTGAAATCTTGCTTACCACATTCAAGTTCCATTTTAGTTGTCAAGTCATATACTTTATCCTCTAACTCCTTTATGGCTTCAATGTTATCCATG
>ERZ779992.1068-NODE-1068-length-15946-cov-3.007929_pt1 | contig 15946 bp, 14 predicted proteins | sample MGYA00511934_ERZ779992 | MGnify/ENA primary metagenome ERZ779992 (study PRJEB29588, sample SAMEA2163248) | human gut metagenome | biome: human gut; feature: human-associated habitat; material: faeces | place: Denmark | collected 2008/2010 ...
AACAAACTTATCAATTTCTGAAATTAAAAAGTTGAAAGTTAACCAATAACTAAATGAAGATAACGTTTGAAAAAACGTTATCTTTTTAAATGCAATAAAGTTTTAAAATGTTGCTAATGTTCTTGACATTTTAGATAAAATATCTTATTCTAAAAGTGAAGAGAGATTTATAAGATGGTGCAGATTAATAAATGCTAAGACACGTGAAGAGGTAATGGAAATAGCCAAAGGAGATGAATTGATGATGAGCACGGTTGAAATGGTAGATAGCTTTATAAATGACCCAGAAGTGATAAGTATATTTCATGATGATTCATGGAAAGTAGTTTCAGCAGAACAACGAGGAAAAGACAAAGGACTTAAAGAAGGACTTTTAAAAACTGCTAAAAATATGTTAAAAGAAAACTGCAATCCAGAGTTAATAAGTAGAGTAACAAACTTATCAATTTCTGAAATTAAAAAGTTGAAAGTTAACCAATAACTAAATAAAGATAGCATATAAAAATGTTATCTTTTTAAGTTATTATTAAGTTTTTGATTTAAATAACTTCTTTATAGTTGCAAGCAGTAATATCGCTATAATAAAACCACCACAAACATATGGAAAGACCTTATATAAAATCATTGCATTATAAAAGTTATTAGCAAAATACTTATTTACAACATAAAGAATACCAAAAGATATCATAAAAGGTACAATGCTATTTTTAGTATTTAAAGTATCTTTTATTTTAGTTATAAATATTGTTAAAGATATAAATAAATCAAAGAACCAATTTATACAAATAAAGTTTTCAATATTTTCAATAAATTTAAAGAACCTAATTCTTCTTAAGATTGTGTATTCTGGATAACTATAAACATTAATCATTTCCCCCAGTATTAAAGTGATAGTAAGTCCCACAACGATATTAGTAAGTGATGCAAGTAGATAATATTTTAGTGATGCTTTAAATTCAATGTTTTCATTTAGTAAAATTAATATTGGACTTGTAGAAATAACAGCATAAATAATTGATGCTTTAAAAACACTTGTAGTTTTTACAGATAAAATAGGGAAGATGTTTGAATAATGAAATTCATTAGTAAGAAGAGTAGTTTTAAGAATAATTATAAATAAACTTAAGAAAAGTAAAACAAATGCTACATTATAAATACCTTTTATTTTTTTGCTACTTAAATAAGTTGCTAGAATAATAAATGGTAAGCAAGAGATAATTGATGGTGTAAAAGGTAAAAAGTAAGAATATAAAAATCCAGATAATATTACAAATAAAATAAGTAAATTAAATGCTATATAAAGAAAATAAACTAATTTAAATAAAATATTTAAGAAAGTATTTTTCTTTATATAATCTTTTAAAGGTATATTACAAGATACTTTATTTATTAAATAGATGATAATTATTCCTAGTAATGTTCCAAGAATAAAAGCAATACAAGTATCAGTATTACTTAGTTCACAAATTCTTGCAAAACCACCACCTAGAAAAAGAAAGTGTGATAAGAAATATATAAATAAACAATTATTCTTTTTCATGATTCACGCTCCACATCATATATTAATCCTTTTTTATTTATGTTAAATTTAATATCTGATTTAATATCTAATTTTAACCAATAATCTTTATCTTTAGTTCTAGTTTTTTTATAATAATTTTTAGTTATACCTAAAATATCAGTATTATTATCTTGCAGTACTTTAATAAATTCTTCTATTTTTTTATCTAAAAGATTAGTAAAATCATTATCTATTCTTTCTAAGTTTTTAGGGTCTCTAATATTAAACTCTGGGTCATTATCTATAATTCTACCCATTATATTTCCAGATATATTAATAATCCCATTATTTATTTCGGTATTTAATTTACCATTATTTATAGCAACAGTAAAACTTAAATTATCATAATTAATTGTATATGTAGGTCTATCAAAGTTATCAGTTAATAAGTTATAAATTTTTACATATTCATTATTTAAATTACCTTTATAATTATAGTTATTAAAAATAGACATTCCATCCACAATAAACTCATCATCTTTTAAAGTAATATTTGAAAAACATGTATCAATTCCATAAGTTATGACTTCTTCAATTATTTCATCAAACTTTTTTAATATATTTGTATTTGATGAATAGCTAATACTTTCTAATGTATCAGTAATAGCTGTACTTGCAATCGGAGCTTCATTAGTTGTATGATTAAGTAAATCTTCTGGTCTAGTATCTGTTGAGGATATAACATAGAAGTTTTCTCTAAAATATGTATTTCTTAAAAATAAATCAATAATATTATCGAATTTAGTTTCCACAATACTTTTACTTAAAATCATTAACTTTATATGATTAAATATTAATTCTTTAGATAATTTATCTGAAGCATTTTCAATAGCGCTGGTTAAATTTTTGCCTTTTCCGACCTTAGTATATGAAGTTATTTTAGAAGAATCTTTATCTATTTGGTCATTTAATATTTCTAAAGTAATAACGTATTCATCATTTTCATAATCAACTCCGATTGCGCTGATTATGGCTAAGTCATTTATTTCTTTATAATCAAAACAACCTGTACAAAGAAGTAGTGTAAGTATAATAATTAATATTTTTTTCATAAGTCCTCCTTTTGTTTGACAATATTTTTATGAGTAAATAATGTACTTCTTCTGGTATCTTTTCTGAGTGCTTTTTTCAAAACTGTATTATTAAAATATTCTTTGTTAAATGGTGATATCGGAGCAAAGTAAGGTTTATCAAAGGAGTTTGTAGTTGTTGTATAAATTAAAAAGTAAAATAATCCAAGAGTAATGCCATATAAACCAAATAAGCCACTTAAAAGTATAAAGACAAATCTAAAAAATCTTAAAGCATTATTTATTTCAATGGTAGTAAATGTAAGGCTTGATATAAATGTTATAGCTATTACAATAATTGTAATCGGAGATGCTATACCTGCAGAAACAGATGCTTCACCTAAAACTATGGCACCTAGTATGGAAATGGCTGAACCATAACTTAAAGGAAACCTTAAATCACTTTCTCTTAGAATTTCACAGACAATTAGCATAAGTAAAGTCTCAATAATTGTGGGAAATGGAACACCACCTCGCTGAATAGCAAAGTTAAGAAGAAGATTTGTAGGTATGGTCTCTTGATTATAATTCATGATTGAAATGTATATCGCCGGAGCCATCATTGATATTAAAAAGGCACTTATTCTTAAAATTTTTATAAAATTAACATTTTTACTTTTATTGTAATTATCAATAACAGGATTTACAAAGTCGATAAAAAAGGCCGGTATTATTAAAACAAAAGGTGAGGTATCTACAACAATAGCTATTTTTCCTTCCATTAGGAATGTAGCAACATTATCTGGTCTCTCTGTTTCAATGAATGTTGGATAAACACTATTTTCTTCATCACCTAAAAGAAAACCTAAAGACGATGAGTCCACAATTCCATCAATATCTATAGTATCGATTTTTTTAAGTAGATTATTTACAAGGTTAGCATCAGCAATATCTTCAAAATAAAGAATGCTAATATTTGTAAGTGTTTTTCTGCCAATAGTTCTACTTTCTGTTTTTAACGTACTAGATTTAATTCTTCTTTTAATTAATCCAATATTTATTTGAATATTTTCCGTAAACGCATCTTTAGGTCCATTAATTGATGACTCAACCTCACTGTTTGAAACTGCTCTAGAAATATCTGCTCTAGTTTCTATAGCATAAATTTTATCTTGAATAATTACTAAAGAAAAACCATTTGTTAAGTAAAATTCACACTCATCAACATTTTTAATTTCTAACGTATTCGGAGCTGCTAGAAATGAAGAAACATTATTTTTATTAATTTCATCTTTTTTTAAAATAATATTTTTTAATATGTAGTCATTTACTTTATTACTACTTGAAACTGTTTCTAAATAAACTAAATACATAGTTTTAAAAATAGATAAATTTATTTCTTTTATCACAAAATCTGGACTTTTACTAAATTCAGTTTCTAATCTTTTTACTATTTTGTTCATGAAATCACCATTATTAATATTTACCAAATAATGGTATTTATGCTAAAATGTTGATAAGTGATGTTTATGAAAGTTGAAATTGTTAAATTAGATGACTTTGGTCGTGGTATTTGTTTTGTAAATAATAAAGTTACTTTTGTACCAAATACAGTCCTCGGTGATATTGCCAATATCAAGATTATAAAGGAACATAAAAAATATAATGAAGCAATTTTGGTGGATTTAGTTAACCCATCAAGTAATAGAAAAGATGCCTTATGTCCTTATTTTGGTATCTGCGGTGGCTGTACTTTACAACTTTATCCTATGAAAAAGGTATTGATTATAAAAAGGAAAAAGTAATTAATTATTTTAAGAAAATGGGGTTAATTATAAATCCAAGCCTTATCACAAATGACACGCCATATAATTATAGAAATAAAATTACCTTAAAAGTTGTAAATGGAGTAATTGGTTATTTTAAATTAAATAGTCATAGTGTTGTAGAAATAAAAAAGTGTATACTTTCAGAAGATTGTATAAATGATGTAATTAATATTATTTCTAACATGAAAATTATAAATGGAGAAGTAATAATTAGATGTAATTACAAAAGTGAAATACTAATTATAATAAATAGTAAAGATAAAATAAATATTCCAAATATAAATGAAAACATAAAAGGTATTATAATAAATGATAAAGTAATATATGGCGATAATTATTTTTATGAAGAAATAAATAATATTAAATATAAAGTATCATATAAAGCGTTTTTTCAAGTTAATAGAAATGTTGCCATTAAAATGTTTAAGTTAGTTGAAGATTTTACTAATAATAATGATTGTGTTTTAGATTTGTATTCTGGAGTGGGCACCTTAGGTTTAAGTGCATCCAAAAAAGCTAAAAATGTTTTAGGCGTTGAAATAAATAATGATGCTGTAGATAATGCCAATCAAAATGCTGTAATAAATAAATTAAATAATGCTAAATTTATATATAGTGATGCAAGTAATATCAAAAATATTGATGTAGCATTTAATAAATTAATTGTTGACCCACCACGAGCTGGTTTAAGTACTGAAGTAATAGATTTTATTAAGTTTAAGTTGCCAGATGAAATAATGTATATTTCATGTGATTATCATACACAAGCAAGAGATTTGAAATTACTAGATAGTTATGAGATAATTGATTCATATATTTGTGATTTGTTTTCTTATACGTATCATGTTGAGTGTATTTGTTTTTTAAGAAAAAGAAGGTGATTTAATTTGAAAAAAATAGCAGAAGATTTAGGAATTACTCCTGCAAAAGCGTCTTATTTAGAAGAGGTAATAAGTAAAAATCCAGATGTAAAAATTGAAGATATAAAAGATAAAAGTGTTAGAGAAATAGAAGAAGTAACAAAAGAAAACACAGATAAAAATGAAGATGCAACAAATAATACAACAACAAATAATAATAATAAACCAAGTGGAGGAAATTCATTACAAAAATGTGAAAAAAAAGCAAAAGCCTTAAATAATGAAGAAGTTGGTAAAAAAGCTGCAAGCTTTCAAGGTGCAACAGTTGGAACAGGTAGTTATTGTGATATTTTACCTCCAGAATCAGTCTTGGCATTATCATCAAATGGCACTTGTGCTTATAAAGTTTCATTTGAATATATGACAAATAAATGTGTTTATTATATTTCTATGGAAAATGGTGAAGTACTAAGTAGTAATTGTACTCATAAAAATATAACTGAGGGAGAACATCAATGTATAATCATGAAAGATTTAGGGGTTACCAAAAGAGAAATGGCCTACATTTATGATACTGTTGATAATGGAAATGAATATACTTCAAGAGTAGAAGATGTATATGGAACACCAGATGCTGAAGGTAAAACATATGTATATAGATATCATGTTTCTAAATCAACTGGAGCCTTAACAAAAGAAAAAATGTACGAATTAAAATAAAAACATCGCGTACTTGAAATTATTATTAAATTATGGTATTATAAGTATATATGAAGCAATTCTTCATATATTAAAAAAGGAAACATTTGATTTGGACGTTGAATGTTACCTTTTGTTTATTTGGATGTTTACCTAGATAGTTGCTATCACAAGTAAACATTTTTTTGATTAAAAATAATTTGACAAACATCAAAAAAAGTAATATAATCAAGGAGTAATTGACGAAGAAGTTATCTAAGTAGTTAGTTCAAGCCTTTGTACAGGAAATTGTAGTCATTGACTGAGAGCTACAACAAAAAGATGAATTAATGAATTTCAATAATGGAGTCAAATCGTGTAAGAGCGTTAATCTATTTGAGGTAGTAGAAATACTATAAAAAAAGGTGGTACCACGAGCAATTCGTCCTTTTAGGATGTTTGCTCGTTTTTATATTTTTGTACCGATGAAAAGGAAGGATATTATGAAAGAAAAGTTAGAAAAAATAAGAGAGTTAGGTTTAGAAAAAATTGATGCTACTAAAACTATTCAAGAACTTGAAGATGTTAGAAAAGATTTGATGGGTAAGAAAAGTGAACTTGCTGAAGTCTTAAAAAACATGGGAAGTCTAGCTCCAGAAGACAAAAAAAGTGTAGGAATGATGACTACAGAAATTAAAAATGTATTTCAAGAAAAATTAGCAAGTAAGGAAGAAGAAATTATTGCATCAATGAGTGTTTTAGATGAACCAATTGATTTAACAGTACCTGGAAAAAAAGTTAGTGCTGGGGCTCTACATCCAATTACACAAATGCGTAATGATTTAAATGAAGCTTTTTTATCACTTGGTTTTGAAGTTTATACTGAAGATGATATAAGTAGTGAAGAATATGCATTTGATAATTTAAACTTTGCTAAGGATCATCCAGCTCGTCAATCTATGGATACATATTGGATTGAAGGAACTGAAGATAAAGAGGGTGCACAAAGACTTTGTTTAAAACCTCATTTAACGGGTGGTTCAGTAAGATATTTACTAAAGCATGGAGCACCAGCTAGATTTGTGTATCCTGGTAAAGTTTTTAGAAATGAAACAACTGATGCTAGACATGAAAGAGCTTTTTATCAATATGAAGCATTAATTGTTGATAAAGATATATCTTTTTCATCTGGTATGGTAATGATTCAAACTATTTTAGAAAAAGTTTTTGGAAGAAAAATCAATACAAGAATGAGAGAAGGTTTCTTCCCATTTACAGAACCTGGTTATGAAATTGATATGGAATGTCTTGTTTGTGGTGGAGTAGGTTGTAAGGTATGTAATCATAATGGTTGGATAGAAGTTATGCCTGGTGGAGTAATTCATCCGAATGTCCTTAAATCTGCCAAACTTGACCCAGATGAATGGACAGGATTTTATATTAATATTGGTTTAGATAGATTAGTAATGATGCGTTATGGAGTAGATGATGTAAGACTTTTCCATAGTAGTGATTTACGTTTCTTAAAACAATTTAAATAAGGAGGATAAAATGAGAGTATCATTAAATTTAGTAAAAAAATATATAAATTTACCAGATAATTTAACAAATGAACAAATAGCATATGATTTAACTCTTAGAACTGTTGAAGTTGAAAGTGTTGAAGAAACTGCTAAAAAGTTTCATGATATTATTGTAGGTAAAATAGTTGAAGTAAATAATCATCCAGATGCTGATAAATTAAAAGTATGTATGGTTGATATTGGTGAAGATAAAAATGTTCAAATTGTATGTGGAGGCTCTAACCTTTACAAAGATGAATTAGTGGTTGTTTGTAAACCTGGAGCTGAAGTTATTTGGCATGGTGTAGGTGACCCAGTAGTAATTAAAGAAACTAAAATGCGTGGAGTATCTTCTTATGGTATGATTTGTGCATCCGAAGAAGTTTTCCTAAGTGATTTCTTTCCAGCGAAAGATGAAACTGAAATAATCGATTTAAGTGGAATTGATTGTAAACCTGGAGATAATATTGCTGATGTTGTTGATATGAACGATACAGTATTAGAAATAGATAATAAATCATTATCAAATAGACCAGATTTATGGGGACATTATGGAATAGCTCGTGAATTATCTGCAATATACGATGTTCCATTAAAAGCCCAAGAAACATATGAAATTGATAAAAATTTACCAAAATATGATGTAGAAATAAAAGAACCATCAAAATGTTATAGATATGCGGCAGTTGAAATTGATGGAATTTATGAAAAAAAATCACCAATGTGGATGCAATCTTTGCTTGTTAAATGTGGTGGCAGACCAATTAATGCAATCGTAGATATTACAAATTATGTTATGTTTGCTGTTGGACAACCTCTTCATGCTTTTGATAAAACTCATGTTAGCGGAGAAAAAATAGTTGTTAGGAATGCTAAAGTTGGTGAAGAATTATTGTTACTTGACCATAATTCTATTAAGTTAACTACTGATGATTTAGTTATTTGTGATACTGAAAATGCAATGGCTCTAGCAGGTATTCGAGGTGGTAGTAAAGACTCAATATTACCAGATACTAAAGGAATTGTTTTAGAAGTTGCAAATTTTCCAGCTGCATCAATTAGAAAAACAGGCAAAAGATTTGCAGAAAAAACTGATGCATCTATTAGATATGAAAAGGGAATAGATACGAATAGAGTTGATGAAGGACTAAATTTAGCTTTATCTTTAATTAAGGAAATATTTCCTGAAAGTAAAATTGTCAAATTTGCTGATGTTTATCCAGTAGAAACTAAAAAAGAAGAAATAGATGTAAGTAAGAATTTCTTAACTACTAGATTAGGTAAGAAAATAGATGATGCAGTTATTAAAAGAATTCTTATTGCTTTAGGCTATGAGGTTACTTTAAATGATGGTGTATACCATGTAGTAGTACCAACATTTAGGTCAACCGGAGATGTATCTTTAAAAGATGATGTAATGGGGGATATTGCTAGAATATTAAGTTTTGATTCATTTGAAGCAAAACCTATTGATATAACCATTGAACACTCTATTAATCAAAGAAAAGTATTATTAGAAAAAAGAATAATGGAATATTTAGCTAATAGATGTGGTTTTTATGAAATATTTACATATCCTTGGATAGATGAAAAATATATTAATGCTGCAGAAATTTCAACTGATGATGCAATTAGACTTGCAACGCCTCCGGCACCTGAACTTGCAAATTTAAGAACATCTCTTATCCCTGGATTACTTGAGGCAACTGTTAAAAATTTAAGATATTATGACTCATTTAAAATCTTTGAATGTGCCCAAACTTTTAAAAAAGGTGATTATAGACCATCAAGTGATGATGAAATATTACCTGTTCAAAATAAACATCTAGCTGGTGCAATCATCGGTAAAAATGCTAAAGAAATATTCTTTGAATTAAAAGGTGTTTTAGAAGAAATGTCTAGATATGCTCATATGGATTCAATAAAACTAGAAGTGGGAGATAAACCAAGCTGGGCTGATGTTAATGCAAATTTAAATATAACATTAAACGGTAATGTAATTGGTTCTCTAGGATTATTATCAATTAAAGCTATGAATGATGTAAAAATCAAAAGAACTAATGTAGCTATATTTGAATTAAATATGGAAGAATTAATTCCATTTGCTTCTAGAGATAATAAGTTTGAACATTTACCTGAACTACCTTTGGTTGAAAAAGACTTATCAATAATAGTTGATGAATCTGTAAGTTGGGCAATAATTGAACAAACTGTTAAAGGAAAAGTTAAAGAAGTTGAATTTGTGGATGAATATCGTGGAAATCAAATTCCTGAAGGTAAAAAATCTGTTACATTTAAAGTACGTATGATTAATGAAGGTAGTACAATGACTATGGAAGAAATAAATGACAAGATGGAAAGAATACTTTCTTCATTATATAAAAGATGCGGAGCTAAATTAAGAGAAGAATAATATATACAAAAAAGCCCTAAATTGCACTTTTGTGCAAATATAGTGCTTTTTTTTTTTTTTTTTTTTCGGTTAATATAGATATATAGTGTAAAATATCTGTGTGTGATATTGTTATAAGGAGTGTATAAATAATGGAAAATAAAAAAACAAAAATAGTATCAATCGTAGCAATAGTTGCATTAGCATTAACACTAGTTACTGCGACATTTGCCTACTTTCAAGCCCAAACTGGTGAAGGATCTCAAACCGATATTAAAATAAATGCAAATACGGTAGATACATTTACATTTGAGACTGGCTCTGCAATTAGTCTAAATATAAATCAATATAACTTTGCAAGTGGAGCAGGAAACCAAAGCGGAACAACATTTGCTAAAGCAATGCTTACTGCCAACAATAAAACAAACACAGCATCAGAACATTATTATATGTATTTAAATATATCTGAAAATACATTTACATATACCCAGGATGAAAATGCACCAGAAATACTTTTAACAATAAAAGATGAAAGCAATAATGAAATAACAAGTATAAATGGCTTAATATATAAAACAGTAACAGATGGAAAAGGTTCATCAATATCAGGGTTTGATATAACAAATCAAAGTGGTTTAATAACAATATTTGAAAATAGAGAAATAACAACATCATCAAGTACAACAGAAGAATGGAATATCACACTAACTTATGTAAACTATAATGAAAATCAATCAGCAAATGCTGGTAAAAGTTTTAATAGTAACGTTATGATACAAAAAGAAATAATACCTTCAGCATTGTCAGATATATGCACAAGTGGTAATAATTTGACTACGTGTATTACGACACTTGCAAATAATAGTAAATCGGATTATACAAAGATATATCATCATACAAGTACATTAACAAATGGAGCGAGAGACAACTCGTACAGATATGCAGGGGCAAATAATAGTGTAAAAAATTATATATGTTTAGGTTCAACAGAAACAACATGTCCAGAAGAAAATTTATATCGAATAATCGGAGTATTTGGTGACCAAGTAAAAGTAATAAGAGCAAAAACTGAAAGTAATCAATATTGGGACACAAATGGTTCAAATACATGGTCCACATCAAGCTTAAATACATATTTAAATGGAACGTATTTAACAAGCCTTGGCACGCTTGCAGATAAAATAGCTATTACAGCATATAAAGTCGGAGGAAGTACATCCGCAAATCTTTTATTCAGTCCTCCAGCAACAGCATATTTAAATGAAGTTGGAAGTAGTGCATCAAGTACAACACATAACGCAAAAATAGGCTTAATGTATATGTCAGATTATTATTATGGAGCGAGTCCAAGTGCATGGACATTAGTAGGGTTAAATGAAAATGATCCAACAAAAGATTACAGCGCAGCAACAACAATGAATTGGTTATATTCGGGTTTTGAGGAATGGACAATTACACGCTACACTCAATCAGCAAGACGTGCGTTCCGTGTGCATAGTGATGGCTTCCTAGGCAATCCCACTGTAAATGAGTTTAACCTTGCAGTCCGTCCTGTTTTTAATCTTGAGTCTTCGACAACCTATGTCTCAGGTTCTGGGACGGTGATTGACCCGATTGTGATAAACTAGTGCTTTAGGAATTTCGTTAAGAAGTAACTTATAGTTGCTTTTTTTCTTTTAAATAATGTATAATTTGAATGGAGGTAAAGATATGATAATTCCAAAGTTTATAAAAAAAGAAAGTGTAATCGGAGTAGTTGCGCCATCTGATGGAGCAGATAATGAATTAAAGGTTAAAAGATTTAAAAATGCCTGTAGTAAATTAGAGAGTTTAGGTTATAAAATTAAATTATCTGATAATGTCTTTAATTCATTTATGGGCAGAAGCACAAATGAAGAACAAAGAGCAAAAGAATTTAATGAAATGGTTAATGATAAAAAAGTTGATTTAATAATGTGTGCTTCTGGTGGTGAATTTCTTTTAGAGATTTTGCCTTATATTGATTTTGATTTGTTAAAAAATAATCCAAAATTTGTGTGTGGTTTTTCTGACCCAACTGGTTTGTTATATCCAATAACTACAAAGTGTGATATAGCAACTATTTATGGAAAAAATTTCTCTCATTTTGGAATGGAAGAATATCATCAAAGTGAAAAAGATTTTTTGAAAATAATAAATGGTAATATTATAGAACAAAATAGTTATGAAAAGTATGAAGATGTTTATCCAGAGAAAGTAACTGGTCTAGAGAGCTATAATTTGGATACTGATGTAAAATGGATGACAGTTAATGATGAAGATGTTTTTATTAAAGGTCGAATTATTGGTGGTTGTTTTGATATTATATCTGACTTAGCTGGTACAAAGTATGATGGAATAAATGAATTTAATGAAAAGTATAAAAATGATGGTATCATTTGGTATTTTGATAATTGTGAAAAAAGTATGGATGATGTAATTAGAATACTTTGGAAGTTTAGTGAACTTGGATATTTTAAATATGCAAAAGGTATTATTTTTGGAAGATTTGGAAAAGAAGTAAGTAATACATATGAAAATGTAATTGATTGTTTAAAAGATAGTGTTATAAGTAAGTTAGATATACCAATAATTTATAATGCTGATGTAAGTCATAAGGGCCCATGTTTAAATATAATTAATGGTGTAATTGCAGAAGTTGAAGTAAAAAATCATAAAGGAAAGATTAATTTTAAAATTTCTGAATAAACTTATAAAAGAGGGATAATATGCAAGAGATTATATTACACATTATAGAAGAATATGGATATTTCGGAGTATTTTTTCTAATATTAATTGAAAATGTCTTTCCTCCGATACCTTCAGAAGTAATTCTTTTATTCAGTGGTTTTTTTAGTACATACACTAATTTAAAAGTATTTTTCATGATTATAGCATCAACATTTGGTTCTTTAATCGGTGCTTTAATCCTATATTACATAGGTAAAATATTTAATAAAGAAAGGCTAAAAAAAATAGTAAGAGGAAAAATAGGTAAAGTATTATTTTTAAAAGAAAAAGATATAGATAAAGCCGATGATTGGTTTGACAATAAAGGAAATAAGAGTGTATTTTTCTGTCGGTTTGTGCCTATTGTTCGAAGTTTAATTTCTATTCCTGCCGGTATGAGTGAAATGCCTATGGGAAAATTTATAGTTTATACTCTATGTGGTTCTGTAATTTGGAACACAATTCTAATCTGTGTGGGATATAAACTAGGTAGCAACTGGGAATATTTCTTAACTATATTAGATAAATATAAAATAATAGTTATTATTGTAATATTCATTCTAATTATTTTTATAATATATCGAAGAAAAAGCAAAAAGTAGTGGAGCTTTTTCTTTTCTTTTGATATAATAGAACATGTAAGTGAGGTGTAAGTATGAGTGAAGAAGTAACATTACTTCCTGCCGATACCTATCAAGTGGTAAATAAAAGTATCTTAAGTGATACTGACAGAAAGTATTTAATATCTTTTTATGAACCAATTATTGGTCATTTAGCAACATCCCTATATCTTACCCTTGTAAATGATTTAGAATTAAACTCACAAGTATCCAGAGACTTAACTCATCATCATTTAATGAGTATTTTAAAAATACCTCTAAAAACATTAAAAAATGCTCGTGAAGCCCTAGAAGCTGTTGGTCTTTTAAAAACATATTTTAAAAGTGGTAGTATAAATAATTACATTTATGAAATATATTCACCATTAAGTCCTAATGAGTTTTTTAATCATCCAATATTAAATATTGTTTTATATAATAATATTGGTGCAACAGAATATGAATATTTAAAAAAACAATATCAAAAGATAAAAATAGACACTAAAGACTATAAGGATATAACTAAAAGATTAGATGAAGTAATGGATAGTGGCATAGCTTTACCTGGTGCTGATGCGATAGAACGTAGTATCAATGATGTTTCTGTCGGAGATAAAGTTGATTTTGATATGATTTTATCAAGTATTCCCAAAGGTGTTATTAATGAAAAAGCTTTCACTAAAAAGACGAAAGAATTAATAAATCAGTTATCGTTTATATATAAAATTGACACATTAAAAATGATAGAATTAATAAGAAGTATCTTAAATGAATTTGGTATGATTGATAAAAATGCTTTAAGATTACAAGCCCGTAGAATGTATCAATTTAATAATGGTGCTTTACCGACATTAATTTATCGTTCCCAACCGGAATACTTAAAGTCTCCAGCTGGAGATACTTCCATGCGTGGTAAGATTATTGCTATGTTTGAAAGTATCAATCCAGTTGACTTTTTAAGAAATAAGTATGGGGGAACCAAACCCACAAATAGAGATATTAAAATAATAGAAAGTTTAGTAATTGATTTAGAGATGCCCCCAGCAGTTGTAAATGTTTTACTTGATTATGTTTTAAGAAAAAATAATAATAAACTTGCAACTAATTATATTGAAACAATTGCAGGACAATGGAAGCGAGCTGGCTTAAAAAATGCAACTGAAGCCATGAACTTTGCTGAAAAAGAAAATAAAAAATATACTAAAAAGTTTGACAATGAAAAAGTAACTAAAGAACCAGTTTGGTTTAATAAAGTAAATGAAGCAAGCGAAGTAACTGAAGCTGATAAAGAAGAACTAGAAAATTTATTAAAGGAGTTTAAATAATGGAACATATTAACATGACATTAAGTGAAAAAATAGAAAAAGAACTAGAAAAAGAATTACAAAAATCATTAAAAGATGAAGACTTTTGTAATTTAGTTAAAAGAAACAAACTACCTAGAGATATAACACTAAAAAATAATACTAAATTAATGGATACATGTGATGAACTTAAAAATTGTAAAACATGTAAAGGTTTATTTATGTGTAAAAATAAAGTAAGTGGTCATGTTTTATATCCAAGTTTTAGTGATGAAACCCTAAAATTCATTTATATGCCATGTAAGTATCAAAAAGAATTAATAAAAAAAGAAAGTGAAAAGAAAGAAAAGTTAAATGAAATAAAAAATGCTAGAATGAAAGACATAGATATAGAAGATAAAAATAGATATAAAGTAATAAAATGGTTAAAAAAATATTTTGATGATTATGAAAAAGTAAATACATTAAAAGGGTTATATTTACATGGTTCTTTTGGAAGTGGTAAAACTTATTTAATATCAGCATTATTTAATGAACTTGAAATAAGTAAAGATGCCATCACAGAAGTTGTTTATTTACCAGAAACCTTAAGAAATATGAAAGAAGATTTTAGTTTAGTTGAAGATAAAGTAAATTATTTAAAAAATGTAGATATCCTACTTATCGATGATATTGGAGCTGAAAATGTTACTGCCTGGGGTAGAGATGAAATATTAGGAACAATACTACAATATCGTATGAATAATAAATTAAGTACATTTTTTACATCTAATTTAACATTAGAAGAATTAGAAGTACATTTATCACTTTCTAAAAATAGTGAAGATAAAGTTAAAGCTCGAAGAATAATTGAAAGAATAAAAGAGTTAACAGAAAATTTAGAACTAGTAAGTATTAATAGAAGAAGTTAAGGAGTAGTTATGCAAGATTTTTTAATGAGAAATTATAATTATATGTTTTTAATAGTTATAATTTTTTATAATATATTTCCTAAAAAAATAAGACCAATAGCATTATTGTTATTTAGTTGGTTGTTTTTTTGGTTAATTAGTAAAAGTTTAATAATATTTTTATTATTAACAATTATATCTATTTATTTTTCTAGCATATTTATGTCTAAAATAGAAGAAAGAAAAAAAGAAGTTTTAAAAGAAACTAAAGAAGAAGATAAAAAACTTATTAAAAATAAATATAAGAATAAGAAAAAAATAGTTTTAATACTATGTTTATTAATTAATATATCTTTTTTATTTATTTTTAAATACTTAAAATTCTTTACAATAAATACAAATTACTTATTAAATTTATTTAATATTAATTATGAATTTAATATTATAAAACTAATTGCTCCGATAGGAATATCTTTTTATACATTACAAGCCTTATCATATTTATTTGATTGT
>ERZ779992.1088-NODE-1088-length-15719-cov-2.677541_pt1 | contig 15719 bp, 21 predicted proteins | sample MGYA00511934_ERZ779992 | MGnify/ENA primary metagenome ERZ779992 (study PRJEB29588, sample SAMEA2163248) | human gut metagenome | biome: human gut; feature: human-associated habitat; material: faeces | place: Denmark | collected 2008/2010 ...
ACTCAGATTATGCAAGAAAAATAAATACTGAAGTTGAAACTTTATTTGATGAATATTTTGAAGATTTCAAAACAGAAATAAAACTTATTAGAGATACGGAAGTAATAGAAGATAAACTTGAAAGGGATGGAGCAAGATATCGTGGAGACTCTACACGCATAGAAAATAATATTGTAACATATTATGCATACAAAAATAATGATATTTTATCAATTGTAATAGTTGAAGGCCCATTTAACAATGCTGGAAAATTTTATACAACATATAATATTGATTTAAACACAGGTAAAGGAATAAGTTTTCTAGAAATATGTGATACACTAAAATTTGACTCAGCTGAATTATACGAATTGTATAATAATGCATGTGAACAAATGGAAAAAGTATTAAAAGAGGAATTTAGTAATCAATATAATTCAACTAATGTAGAAGAGAATAAGCAGCAAATAAGCCAGAATTTATTTTCTGATTCAACAAAATTCTTTATAGATAATAATAATAAGTTAAATGTTATATGTACAATTTTAGTTGATGTAGGTAAGGGCTCAATGGAGTATATATTACCTGTACAATAAAAAAGTAACTATAATATAAGAAAGTGAAATATCCAAGGAGGAAGATTGAGAGATGAACGAGAAAAAAATAAGCTTAACAACAGCTATATTGTTGTTTATAATATTTATTTTGATAATGGCAATTGTTGGAGGAATTGTCTATTTTGTAAACTATAAAGAGGAGAATGATAAAAAGGTAACAGGCAGGGAATATAACAATGTGATAAATAATGACAAACCGAATACAGATACAAATACAAGTTTAAATTTTAATATAAACGAAAATTTAATGAGTGAAAATAATACAAGTTCAAATCTTCATTTGGATTTTAATTTAACAGGTGAAAGTAATTACTTAAATAAAAGTGTATCTGAATTAGTAACAGATGCCAAATTAAGCTATAAGACAGGAATAGACAGTTTTACATATGGTTTGTATAATTGGTCAACACAAAAAGAAGACAAATATACATATGAAGCTAATAGCCTAAAAATAGGGGAAGCAGACCTAGAAACATCAAAATTTCCATATGTAAATATAGATTCAACTTATGGAAGAGAAATAAACAATGAAGTAGCGGAATTGATTAAAGAATATTTTGATTTGTATGTAGATTCAATAAAACTTATAAGGGATACAGAATCAATACAAGATATGAATGAAAAGAAACAAGCAAGATGGAATTTGGATGATGAAAGAATAGCAAATAATATTGTAAAATATAATGCATATAAAAATGACAATATTTTATCAATTGTAATTGTTGAGGGACCAATTACCAATATTGAATATAAATACAAAACATTTAATATAGATTTGAATACTGGTAAAAGGGTAAATCTTGAAGAAGCTTACAAAAAATTAGGGTATACCCAAAGCGAATTAGAAGAAGATCTTTTAAAAGAGGTTTCTGAATTAGTAAAAGAGAGATGTGAAGCTAATGACATATTAGACAAATATGAAGGGCTAATGTCTTATAATGAGAAGAGAGTTGTAAGTACAATAGAAAACGATAATGCTAGCTATTTTATTGATGAGAATAAGAATTTAAATATTGTAGTTATGACAAACCAACCTTGGGGACAAGATAACCATGATATCTTATACACAGTAAAAAAATAAAAAAGTTTTAAATAACAAAAAATCAAATCGACAAAATGTAGAATTTTGTCGATTATTTTTTTCGCCAAAACTTCCCATTTTTCATCGAAGGAAAACCCAAAAAAAACTAGAATATATAAGGTATACAATTAAAATAGGAGGGATAATTTTGAAGGTTACATATAATGAAAAGGACAAGCTCTTGACATTAAAACTTACAGAAGAAATAGACCATCATTCTTCTGAAAAGATTAGAACAAGAGCTGATTTTGAGATACAAAAATATATACCAAAAACATTAGTAATAGATTTTACAAATGTTAATTTCATGGATAGTGCAGGAATTGGAATGGTATTAGGTAGATATAAGATGTCTAGCATGTTTGGAGGAAAGATGTTCATGAAAAATGTATCTCCAAGTGTGAAAAAAGTATTTGAAATGGCAGGCGTAACCAGAATAATACCAATAATTGAAGAACAAGGAGGAACAGAAATTGGAAAATGTATATGAAAATAAAATGAGTTTAGAATTCTTAAGCAAATCAGAAAATGAAGCATTTGCACGAATTACAGTAGCAAGTTTTGCCTCACAGTTAGACCCAAGTATAGAGGAAATTTCAGACATAAAAACAGCCGTATCAGAGGCAGTTACAAACTGTATAATTCATGGCTATGAAGAAAAAATAGGAACTATACATATTGAATGCAAATTATATCAAAAGACAATAGAAATAGTAATTATGGATAAAGGAAAGGGAATAGAAAATATTAGTCAGGCAAAAGAGCCTTTGTTTACAACAAAGCCAGAACTTGAAAGATCAGGCATGGGCTTTACAATTATGGAAAGCTTTATGGACGAGCTAAAAATAGAATCTGTAGTAGGAGTTGGTACAAAAATTACTATGAAAAAAGTAATTAAAGATGAGTAACGGAGGAATTATGTACGAGATAGAAACAGAAGATATTGTAAATGCACAAAATAAATCAGAAGAAGCAATGTCTAAACTTATTGAACAAAACAGTGGGCTAATTTGGAGCATAGTAAAAAGATTTTCTGGACGAGGACATGGCATAGAAGACTTATACCAAATAGGCTGTATTGGATTAATAAAGGCAATTCAAAGGTTTGATGTAAGCTATAATGTACGAATATCAACATATGCAGTACCATATATTATACGGAGAAATAAAACGATTTATAAGAGATGATGGACCAATAAAAGTAAGTAGAAGCATAAAAGAACTTGCAACAAAAATAAACGAAATTCAAAGACAAAACATAAATAAAACAGGAGAAGAACTAAAGGTAAATGAACTTGCAGCAAAACTTAATGTATCAAAAGAAGAAATTGTAGAAGCATTAGATGCAATAAGAAGACCAGAATCTATAGACGAAGAATTGTATGATGAAGCAGGAGGAGAAACCAGAATTTCAAAAATTAGTACAAATAAAGACGAAACAGGAACATTAGTAAATAAAATATGTGTTCATGAATTAATAGATGAATTAGATGAAAGAGAAAGAAAAATAATAATACTTAGATATTTTAAAGGAAAAACTCAAAGCGAAGTAGCTACAAGACTTGGTATGAGCCAAGTTCAAGTTTCAAGAATAGAAAAAAAGGTACTAACAAAGATGCGTCAAAAAATTGCTTGAAAGGGGAAAAACAATGCGAAAAGTTTTAATATATATTTTGGGTTTTGTTTTATTATGCTTTTTAATACCAATTATATTTACAAAAAGACCAGAAAAAGCAGTAGTAGCAATAAATGAAGCAAGCAAAGAAAGTGATAATAATCAAAATGAAAACAAAACAGATACAAAAACACCTACAATAGTAAAATTACTACATGCTGAAACAGGAGAAGTAGAAGAACTAGAAATGGATAAATACCTATATGGTGTAGTATCTGCAGAAATGCCAGCAAATTTTGAAAAAGAAGCTTTAAAGGCGCAAGCAATAGTTGCAAGAACATATACAGAATATAAAATATATAAGGGAAGCAAACACGAAAATGCAGATATTTGTGATAATGCAAAGTGTTGCCAAGCATGGATTTCTAAAGAAAAACGTTTTGAAAAATGGAATGAAGGAGACCGAGAAAACAACTGGAACAAGATTACTTCAGCAGTAGATGAAACATCAGGGAAAATAATTACATATGATGGAGCTCCAATAAATGCATTTTTTCACTCAAATAGTGGTGGCACAACAGAAACTGTTGCAAATGTATGGGGTGGAAGTAATTACCCATATTTGCAAAGTGTAGAAACATCTGGGGAAGATAGTTACACACAATATGCTTCAACAGTTACACTAACTAAAGAAGAAGTACTTCAAAAAATGCAGGCAGAATATCCAGAAACAACTATAGACTGGACACAAGAAAAGCCAATACAAATTATTGAATATAACGAAAGTGGTAGGGTAAAAACAATACAAATTGGAAATAAAAGTATTTCAGGAGTTGAAGCAAGAACAATATTTGGTTTAAAATCTGCAAAATTTAATGTGCAAGTTGGAGAAAGTGTTCAATTTGATGTTGTAGGCTATGGGCATGGTGTAGGGCTTAGCCAAACAGGTGCAGATGCAATGGCAAAAACAGGAGCTACTGCAGAACAAATAATAAATCACTATTATACAGGAGTAAAAATAGAAAATATTTGAATAAAGTAAAAAAATTGGTACATAATTAAACTAAAGAAAGGGAGGAATCCAAATGAGAAAAAAAACAAATAGTGGTTTAAAAAAAGTTTTAATGATATATGGAGGTGTGTTATTAGTATTAATAGCAACATGTGTTATTGTATATATTGTATATAACAATAAAATAAAAGAATCTGCAAAACAAAGCCTACTTGCAGCAGAAAAGCTAACAGAACTTGTCCCAAACACAGGAGCATTAGAAGAAGCAAGTACAGAAATTAGTAAAACAATAAATGAAGTTCTTGAAGAAACTGCATCTGAAATAAATCAAAATGACGAAGATGAAAATACACAAGAAAACAATCAAACTGAAAACGTTGAAGTTCAAGAGCCAGTAGTAGAACCAGAACCAGTAAAAGAATTGGAATTTGCATATCCTGTAAATGGAGAAATATCAAAGCCATTTTCAATAGATAATTTAATATTTTCAGAAACATTACAAGAATGGGTAGTACACAAAGGAATAGATATAAAAGCACCAAGAACAACAGTAGTAAAATCAGCAGAAGAAGGAACAGTAAAAGCAATAAAAAACGATCCAAGATATGGCTTAACAGTAATAATAGAACATAGAGATGGATATAAAACAATATATGCAAACCTACTTACAACAGAGTTTGTGAAAGAAGGCGAAAACGTGAGCAAAGGGCAGAGCTTAGGAACAGTAGGAAACTCAGCATCATTTGAAATAGCAGATGAACCACACCTACATTTTGAAATGACCAAAGATGACGAAACAGTGGACCCAAAGATATATTTAAAGTAAAAAGCAAGACATGGGAGAAAATGCCCCATGTCTTAGTTTTTTCATGAAAAATGTTTATTTTATTCCAATTTTGTGGTAAAATAGTAAAGTGCGATATATTTTAAATGTAAAAAGGAGGATGTATGTTAGAACTTAAAAATATATGTTTCGAAAGAGATAATAAAAAAATCTTAAAAAATATAAATTTAAAACTTGAAAATGACAAGTTTTATGTAATTACAGGACCAAATGGTTCAGGTAAGTCTACTTTGGCAAAAATAATCATGGGCATTAATAAACAAGATAGTGGACAAGTTATTTTAGATGGAAAGGATATAAGCAATTTACCTATTAACGAAAGAGCAAATATTGGAATTGGCTTTGCATTTCAACAACCAGTTAAGTTTAAAGGAATTACAGTATATGATTTAATTAAACTATCAGCTGGTAAAGATATAACCAAAAAAGAGGCTTGCGATATTTTATCTAAAGTTGGTTTATGTGCTAAAGAATATGTAGATAGAGAAATTAATAGTTCACTTTCAGGAGGAGAGCTAAAAAGAATAGAAATTGCAACAGTTGCAGTTCGAAATTCAAAACTAACAATATTTGATGAACCAGAAGCGGGAATAGACTTATGGAGCTTTAATAACTTAATAAAAATCTTTGAAGATATGAGAGAAAAAACAAAAGGCACAACATTAATTATATCTCATCAAGAAAGAATATTAGATATTGCAGATAAAGTAATTTTATTAAACAACGGAGAAATTGAAAAAATTGGAGAATCAAAAGATTTAATGAAAAATATAATACCAAAAACAAATTGCTGTAAGTTAGGAGGAGATGCCTAATGGAAAATGTTGATAAAGAATTATTAAAAGAAATATCTGATATAGATGGAGAAATTAAAGGAGCCTACAATATTAGAAAAAACGGCAAAGGAATAGAAAGAAAAGTAACAGAAAACGTAAATATTGTAACAAAGCAAGATAAGCCAGGAATAGATATATTTGTTAAAGAAAACACAAAATTTGAATTTGTTCATATTCCAGTAATCATAACAGAAAGTGGTTTAAATGATGTAGTATATAACGATTTCTATATTGGAAAAAATGCAAATGTAGTAATAATTGCAGGTTGTGGAATACACAACGACCACCACAAAGACTCTCAACATGATGGAATTCATAGATTTTTCTTAGAAGAAGGTGCAAAAGTAAAATACATTGAAAAACACTATGGAGAAGGTTCAGGAGATGGAAAAAGAATTCTAAACCCAGTAACAGAAGTATACCTAAAAGAAGGTAGCAACATGGAAATGGAGACAGTTCAAATAAAAGGTGTAGACTCTACTATAAGAACTACAAAAGGAGTTTTAGAGAATAATACAAGTTTGGTAATACTAGAAAAAATAATGACACATGGAAATCAAACAGCAAAAACATCTTTTAATGTAGAGCTAAATGGAGAAAACTCAAGCACAAAAGTAACATCAAGGTCTGTTGCAACAGAAAATTCAGTACAACAATTTGAATCACATGTAGAAGGAAATTCAAAATGTTTTGGACATGTAGAGTGTGATGCAATAATAAAGGATAGTGCAAAAGTAATTGCAATTCCATCAATAATTGCAAATAATGTAGAAGCAAACTTAGTGCATGAAGCAACAATAGGCAAAATTGCAGGAGAACAATTAATGAAACTTATGACACTTGGATTAGATGAAAAACAAGCAGAACAAGAAATAATAAATGGATTTTTGAAATAAAAAAAGAAAATACAAATTGCAAAAAATGTTGCAATTTGTATTTTTTTGTTATAAAATAGGTTTAAAGGTAAGAGAAAAGCAACAAAGGAGGAAAAAAATGAACTTAGCAGTAACTGTAAGCCTTGAGGCTGTGTATATATATACACATATTCTGTTCATTAGAAAAAAAGCAAGCATATTCCCATATGCTTTATTAAAGTTGTTTGTAAGAGATGGATAAAAGTCCGTCTCTTTTGTTGTGTATTTTAATTAGTTTTGTACTATAAAGTCCGCCAAATCTCGTCGGAGCTATATATGTTTTGTTCTCAAGAAAAAATCGAAATGGCTACGAGTGTCACGAGTGAAGCCGTTGGCTCTTCGATTGTTTTCTTTCGAAAAAAATATATAACTCCTGCGTTTGGCTACTAAAGTACAAAAAATAAAATCTTAAAAAAGAAGGGGTAGATTTAAATGAAGGAAAACAAAGGTATAACATTAATAGCTTTGATTATAACTATAATTCTTTTGTTAATATTAGTAGGTGTAAGTATAAACTTAGCTATAAAAGGAAATTTATTTGGTAGTGCAGAAAAAGCAGTATCAGGAACAAATGATAAAGTAGCACAAGAGCAGACAAGAGTAGATGAGTTAATGGGAGAATTAGAAAGAGTGGAGTCACAGAATGCAGTACATAACTGGCAATACACAGACAGCACAAGAGCAAAAATAAGATGTGCATGTGCAAGATGTAAAGCATTTAATGATGGAGATAGTACAGGAAGAACATTAAGCATAGGGCAACAAATAGGAAATACAGAAAGTAAAACAGGAAGTACAAGTATAACATCAGCAAAGAGTGGATATAAGTTTGATCAAACATTAGCCTTAAATGCAGAAGAAACAAAATGGGTAGTGTTTGGATATGAGGATAAAGATAACGATGGACTAAATGAAGTATTATTATTAACAACAGAACACCCAACAACAAATAAAATATACTTTAAAGGAGCAGCAGGATATAACAATGCAGTAGATGAAGTGAACAGAATGTGCAAAGAATTATATGGAACAAATGCACGAGGAATAACAATAGAAGATGTAAATAGAGTATTAGGATATACCCCAGCAGGAGGAATGTATAACTTGAATAGTAAATGGAATAGAACAGGAAATTTAACAACCAAACTAAAAGACTTAGGAGATATGTGGACAGCGATAACAGATTATAACACAAATAGTAAATCAGGAGTGTTTTATGACCCAAGTCACCCAGAAGGAATAAGTGATAGTGGAGTAGCTTTAGGAGAATATGTACTAGATGGATATTGGTATGTAATTGATTCAACAGTAGATGCACCAACAGGAGTACCACAAGTATCAAGTGAAATTTCAGCAACGGCCAAAGCAATGATATTTGGAAGTAGCAAAAAGAATTATGGATACTGGCTGGCTTCTCGTGGGGTCGATGCTTATTCGAATTATGCTCGCTTTGGCCCAGGCTTCGTGTGGTTACGGTTGCGCGTACTCATACCACGACTTGTTCGCTTCCTTTAGCGGTGTGGGCACCTATTACTTTTGTTTGCGCTCTCTAGTTTCTCTAACATCTGAAATCCCAGTTGCAGGAGAAATTCTAGATTTTTCTGGTAAATTTGGAGGTGTATTACAATAGTTTTCAGCTCATCCCAAGCTGGACCTCAGATTAGATTGATTACTATATAACAAGAATCGTTTGTCGAAAAATGTAAAAATTTGACGAACGATTTTTATTGCAATTAAGAAGAATAGAGTAAATAGGAGTAAAATGGCAAATAAGAGATGAAATAACAGGAAAGAGAATATTGACAGATAGACTAGAATTAATTATAATAGAATTGCCAAAGGCAAGAAGAATATATAAAACAAATCCAAGTAATACCATATGCCAATGGATGTTATTTTTAGATAACCCAAACCAGAAGGAGGTTGTTCAAATTATGAAAGAAAATAAGGATATAAATAAAGCCATAGACGAATTAGAACAAGTAAGTGGCAATGAAAGACTTAGGAGAATAGCAGAACTAAAAGAAAAATACATAAGAGATGAACAAGCCTCAATAGAATATGCACAAGATGAAGGATATAAGCATGGAAGAGAAGATGGTAAATTAGAAGGTAAAGCAGAAGGTAGAGTAGAAGAAAAAACAGAAATAGCAAAAAATATGCTAAAAGAAAATGTGGAGAAAACACTTATTAGCAAGGTAACTGGTTTAAGCCTAGAAGAAATTGAAAACTTAAAATAGAAATATCACAAACGTATATTTACCACCTTTTGTGTTAATAATATCAAAAGGTGGTAAATTTTATGTTTAAAAGAAAAATTATTCCAATTGTTTTATTAATCATAGCAATATCTTCATTCGTTATATACAATGTATATTTAAGGGAAGATACAAATAATGTAGAAGCATTATCTAAGTATGGTTCTAGAGGAGATGAGGTTAGACAGATTCAGACTAAACTTAAGAGATGGGGGTATTATTCTGGCTCTGTTGATGGCATTTATGGTTCTCAAACTTTATCTGCTGTAAAGTGGTTTCAGTCTAAAAATGGGTTAAGTGTTGATGGAATTGCTGGACCTAAGACTCTTGCAGCAATGGGAATTACAAGTTCTAACAAAACAGGTGGTACTGCTTCAAATTCGGATTTGAATTTACTTGCACATTTAGTATATTCAGAAGCAAGAGGAGAGCCTTATTCTGGCCAAGTTGCTGTTGCTTCAGTTGTGCTAAATAGAGTTAAGAGCTCATCTTTTCCAAACACAGTAGCAGGAGTAATTTACGAAAGAGGAGCTTTTTCGGTTGTAGCAGATGGTCAAATTAACTTAACTCCTAATCAAACAGCCATATCTGCAGCACGAGATGCCCTAAATGGTTGGGACCCAACTTATGGAGCAATTTACTATTTCAATCCCAATACTGCAACAAATGGGTGGATATGGTCAAGACCTGTAACTGTTGTAATAGGAAATCATAGATTTTGCAAATAATTATTGAAATTTTTACAAAAGTGTAATATAATTGTAACATATTTGTAATAAAAGGCGAAAGGGTAGATAGTAATGTTTGGATTTGGACAAGATATAGGAATTGATTTAGGAACAGCAACTGTAATTGCATATGTAAAAGGTAAAGGAATTGTATTAAGAGAACCATCAGTAGTAGCAGTAAATAGCCAGACAGGAGATGTTTTAGCAGTAGGAGCAGAGGCAAGAAGAATGCTTGGTAGAACACCAGGAAACATAGTTGCAACAAGACCATTAAAAGATGGTGTAATTTCAAATTATACAGTTACTGAAAAAATGCTTAAACACTTTATTACAAGAGCATGTGGAAAATCAATCTTTTCACCAAGAATTATGATTTGTATACCTTCACAAGTTACAGAAGTAGAGAAAAAAGCTGTAATAGATGCAGCAACAACAGCAGGTGCAAGAAGGGTGTATTTAATAGAAGAACCAATAGCTGCAGCAATAGGTGCAGGAATAGATATATCAAAAGCCTGTGGTAACATGGTAGTAGATATTGGAGGAGGAACAGCTGATATTGCAGTAATATCACTAGGTGGCTCAGTTGTAAGCACTTCAATTAAAGTTGCAGGAGATAAGTTCGATGAAGCAATTGTAAAATATATAAAAAGAAAACATAACATGATGATAGGGGAAAGAACTGCAGAAGATTTAAAAGTAAATATCCGGGTGTGTATACCCAAAAATTCAAGATATGAAAATGGAAGTTAAAGGAAGAGACTTAATGACAGGACTTCCAAAAATGGCTGAAATATATTCAAGCGAAATGATGGAAGCACTTTCAGAACCAGCAATGGCAATAGTTGAGGCTGTGCATTCTGTTCTAGAAAGAACTCCACCAGAGCTTGCAGCAGATATAATAGATAGAGGAATTTATATGACAGGTGGAGGGTGCTTAGTAGATGGACTAGATAAACTACTACAAGAAGAGACCGGTATAAATGTAATGATTGCAGAAGACGCAGTATCTTGTGTTGCATTAGGAACAGGAAAAGCACTAGACAACTTAGATACGTTAGATGGCAGAGCAAGGAAGTAAAAAATACAGGCTAAGAAAAATCTTAGCCTATTTTTTATTTTACTTCTTTGCTATTTTCATAATATTTCTTTAACTTCTCATAAACTAAATAGTTTATAGTTCCAGCAGGGTAGGTGCCAGATTTTGTTTGTTTTCCAGCAGGTACACCTGTTAGTATTTCAATTCCTTCATCAATTGTGGAAACAGCGTAAATGTGGAATTTGCCTTGTTTTACACTTTCTATAACATTATCTGATAAATGCAAATTACGTACATTTTGAATTGGAATTATAACACCTTGCTCGCCAGTTAATCCACGTTTTTTACATATTGCGTAGAAACCTTCAATTTTTTCATTGACTCCACCAATTGGTTGAATTATTCCTTTTTGGTTAACAGAACCTGTTACTGCAATGGCTTGGTTTATAGGCATTCCTGAAAGGCTTGATAGAATTGCATAACATTCTGTGCTTGAAGCACTATCGCCATCAACACCGTTATATAATTGTTCAAAACATAAACTTGCTGTAAGTGATAGAGGAAAGTCTTGTGCGAATTTTTCTCCAAAGTATCCTCTAAGTATTAATATACCTTTTGAATGTGAAGAACCAGACATTTCAGTTTCTCTTTCAATATTTATAACCCCAGCTTTTCCCATAAATGTATTTGCAGTTATTTTTGTAGGCTTTCCAAATGAATAGTCGCCTATTGTTAAAACAGTTAAACCATTAATTTCGCCAACTTTATATCCTTCTGTATCAATAAGAAGAGAGTTTTCCTCAATAAGTTCAGTATATTTTTGGTCATATTTTTTTACTCTTTCAACACGTTTATCTAAAGCTTTTTGAACATAATCAACAGTAACAATTTTCTTTCTTGAAAGTTTTGCCCAAGTTGAAGCTTCTGAAACAATTTCTCCAATTTCATTAAAGTGTGTAGAAAGTTTTTCTTTATCATCAGATAATCTAGAAGCAAATTCTACAACCTTAGCCATTGCTCCTCTATCTAGTGGTAGACAACCTTCTTTTTCACAATAACTGTGAACAAATTTAGCGAGTTTAAGCATTGTATCATCAGTTCTTGGGGCAGATTCTTCAAATTCAACTTTTATTTTAAATAGTTTTCTAAAGTCTGGATCTAAAGATAAAAGTGTATGGTAAATATTAGCATCACCTATTAAAATAACCTTTAAATGAAGAGGAATAGGCTCAGGTTTTAATGAAATCATTACTAGATTAGAACGTTGATCCATGTTATTATCTATAGAGATTTCTTCTATTGATAATGCCTTTTTCAAAGCATCATAGCAAGGCTGATTTGTAAGCAAATCTTGGGCTTGCAAAATCAGGTAACCACCATTAGCTTTATGAATTGTCCCAGATTTTAACATAGTGTAGTCAGTTTTAAGCATTCCATATTGATTTTCATATTCAAGTTTTCCAAATATATTTTGATAAGAATAGTTAGAATCCATAATTACAGGACTTCCTTGGGTATTACTATTATCAACAAATAAATTAACTCTATAATTCAACCATGGTTTAAGCAATTCAGGCTTTGGAGCCTGAGGAGTAGGAGGGGGTGCAATTTCTTCAGCTATAAAATGATTTATATTTTTTAATATATCTTTTTTTACATTATCTAAAAAGTTTGTTATTTTAGAAATTTTTTTATAGTTTGCTCTAATTGGGTTGATATAAGCATTTATTGTAAGTAGAGCAATATTAGATTGCCACTCATCAATTTTTTTCTCAGATTCTTTTTCAATTAATTTTAATTGACCAATAACCTGCATAATTTGTTCTTGAACAATTGGAGATTTTTCTTCATATTTGCTTTTTATTGCATCATCTAATTTATCAAATTCAGCTTCATCAAGTGTTTTTCCTTCAAAAACAGGAAGCATGTATATTCCATTTGGTGCAGCTTTTACTTGAAAGTTGTTTTTTAATGTTTCCTTATTTAGGTTATCAAGTAATCTTTCACGTTTTTCTTCATATTTTTGTTTTATTAATTTTTTCTCTTTTTCAAAATCTTCATTGTTAAATGTTCTTTTTAAATATTTTTTAACGTCTTCAATAAGAGCATCCATATTTTGTGCAAATACTTTTCCTTCGCCAGCAGGAAGAGATACAGCGATTGGTTCATTTGGATTATCAAAATTATAGATATAACACCAGTCATCAGGTGTTTTTTGTTTTGAGGCTAATTCAGAAACATATTCTTTTGTATACATTGTTTTACCTACACCAGCAGGACCTTCAACATATAAGTTATAGCCTTTAGAATTAATACTTAAGCCAAATTGCAAAGCTGCAACAGCTCTTTCTTGACCATAAACTAGTCCAACATTATCAAGTTCTTCTGTAGTTTCAAATTCAAATACGTCAGGATTACATATTTTTTTTAAGTCCTTATAAGTTAATTCATTTCTTTTCATTGGTATATCTCCTTTTAATTTTAATCTATTAAAAATATAATGTCATAATATATGCATCTTCTATGCCATCATAATATTTTTTTCTTATTCCTAAGTTTTTAAAACCATATTTTAAATATAGCTTTTGAGCTATTTCATTTTTTGTATTAACCTCTAGTGTAAGAGAGGTTTTTGGTTTTGCAAGTTCTATAAGTTTTTCAAGCAAAAGGCTTCCAATACCTTTGTTTCTATAGCTTTTTCGAACCACAATATTTGTAATATGTGCATCATCAACTGAATACCATATTCCTGCAAAACCAACAATTTCGCCATTTTCTTTTGCAACAATGTATTTTGAACTTACATTTTGAAGCTCAGATTTTAAATTTTGTGGTTTCCAAAAATCATCAAATTCTAAATTGTATATTGGTTCAATTTCTTGAAAATCACCTAAATTCATGTATGATATTTCCATATTTATTTGTTTTTGTTCCTTTCTGCTTGAGAAGGACGTAAATACATAACAGCAAGATTATCACTATCAGTATATATTCCTTGCTTGAATTTTTTATAACCTGCAAGTCCAAAGTTTTTGCTATAAATAGTATTATCAAATTTATTTGAAATATTTAAAAGTTTAGCGCCATCGCCAACATAGGTAATGTTTGGATAATTTTTAAAAACTTCAACTAAATTGTTAATATCATCTGCAAAATATTCAGAAACTAAGTTGTGATTTTTATCGAAAATAGCAGAGTATACTTGATTATTTCTTGCATCTAAAATAGAGCAAATGTAATCAAAACCTTCCACATTATAAGCTAAGCCTTCTAAAGAAGAAACTCCAACAACTGGAATCTTTTTTACTTCTGCTAAAGCTTTAACTGTTGCAACACCAATTCTAATACCTGTAAAAGAACCAGGGCCAATGCCGCATGCAATTAAACCAACAGCTGAAAGTGAAACCTTGGTTTCTTCAAACAATTCTTGAATAAGAGGCATAAGCTTTTCAGAATGAGTTTTAGTATCGCAAATATTTAGTTCTTTAATTAATTTATCATTTTCAAGTAGGCAAACAGAAGCATTACTACTTGATGTTGAAACTGCTAAAATCTTCATGAATTTTGTCCTTCCTTATCTATATTTTCTATAGTTATATATCTAATATTCTCATTTTCACTATCTTTTGAAATGTTTATTTTTATATATTTACTTAAAATAGGCTCAATTAACTCGCCCCATTCAATTAAGCAAATACCATTATCGAAATAATCGGTTCCACCAATTGCATAGAATTCATCTAAATCTTCTAACCTGTAAACGTCGAAATGATAAATATTAATATCATTTTTTGAATATTCATTAACAATAGTAAAAGTAGGGCTGTTAATAGGCTCATTTATACCAAGCCCCTTCGCAAACCCCTGGGTAAATACAGTTTTCCCAACACCAAGATCACCATCAAGACAATACACATCTCCTGCCCTGGCATTTTTACCCATGTTATATCCTAGTTCATATGTTTCTTTAGAACTACGTGTTTCTGTAATCATATTATCACCCATTTCTGCGGATTACCGTATTGTTTAAGATATTAAGAAAGTCTGTCAGTATTCACCTTTACCTGGAATGGCTTTAAATGCTTCTTTGCAAGTGCTATAAAATCAGCCGCTTTCCCGTTAAAATCCCTTACAGGTATTATATTGGCGTTTACTGTTGTCATATAAACGTCAATGTTTCTGCCATCGAACTTTATCTTGTATATCTTGTCCCATAAAAGAGTCTCTGTTATATCTCCAAGACTTACTGTTATACCAGAATCATCTATCCTGTAATGGACTTTTTCCTTAAATGTAACAACACTCTTCATCTGTCTTCTGGCTCTAAGCTTCATATCAACTGATGGAAATATAAGAAAAAATATTCCAAACACACCAACCATGAGTGTATAAGAGACATTAACCTTTCCTGCTGATATAACTGCAAGCACTATAAGTATAAGTGCAAGCAGAATCTCTGCCATACCCGATATCGTATGATACTTATGATAGAACTTAAATCTGAGCAGATCTTTCTCTGTAACCTTACTGTCAAACTCGATAACACTATCCATTACCATTATTCCGCCTTTCTGTTTTTCCTAATCCTAGTGCATGAACTTCTCTAATCCTCTTAAGTTAAGCCCCTGTGGCTTTTTCTCTTTTCTGTTCTGATTTCTGTCCTGGCTGTTGTTATCTTTTGTATGCTGCTTATTGCCGCCTTTGTTATTACTTTCTTCCTGGCTGTTTCTTCTTCCTCTGTTAGCTGCTGCCTTTTCGTCAAGAATCATTGATAGTGATATTCTTCCCTTGTTAACATC
>ERZ779992.1092-NODE-1092-length-15648-cov-3.083948_pt1 | contig 15648 bp, 13 predicted proteins | sample MGYA00511934_ERZ779992 | MGnify/ENA primary metagenome ERZ779992 (study PRJEB29588, sample SAMEA2163248) | human gut metagenome | biome: human gut; feature: human-associated habitat; material: faeces | place: Denmark | collected 2008/2010 ...
TAAATAATATTGATCTTGGTAATATGGTTGTTAATGTATATGGAAAAGGTAGTAAAGAAAGAATTGTTCCTTTATCTCACGTATGTATTAATTATTTAGATTTATATATTAATAAATATAGAAGTAAGTTATTTGTAAAGAAACAAAAACCTACTGATTCATTATTTTTAAATAATCATGGTAACAGGATGACACGTCAAGGATTATATAAAATAATAGGCGAAATAGCAAAGACAAAAAATATTAATAAAGAGATTACTCCTCATGTTTTAAGACATAGTTTTGCGACTCATTTAATAGAATGTGGGGCTGATATAAGAAGTGTTCAAGAGTTACTTGGACACGAAAATGTTGTAACAACAGAAATATATACTCATTTAGCAGATAATTTTGTTAAGGATAATTACAATGAGTATTTTAATAGAAGTAAGAAGGAAAGTGATGCAAATGTTTAAGAGAATATTTCTAGTAGTAATGGATAGTGTAGGAGTGGGAGAAGCAAGCGATGCCGCCAAATATGGTGATGTTGGTGCTAATACACTTTTACATACAATAGGAGATTCATATAATTTAGATACATTAGAAAGACTTGGACTTACTACTTTAGTTGGAAAAGAAGTAGAAAATACAAGAGGCCTTTATATGAAAGCATGCCCAATTAATCTTGCAAAAGATACATTAAATGGTCATTATGAAATGATGGGTGCTGTATGTAAAACTCCATATAAAACATATCCTGAAGGATTTCCTTTAGAACTTATAAGTAAAATTCAAGAAGCTACTGGTAGAGATGTAATTGGTAATATTGCTGCTTCTGGCACTCAAATAATACAAGACTTAGGTGAAATGCATATGAAGACAGGAGCATTAATTATATATACTTCTGCTGACTCTGTACTTCAAATAGCTGCCCATGAAGATATTATTCCAGTAGAAGAATTATATAAAATATGTGAAACAGTACGTGAACTTACTAAAGGTGATGAATATAAAATTGCTAGAATTATTGCAAGACCATTTATAGGTAAACCAGGTAATTTCACAAGAACACCAAAAAGACATGATTATGCTTTAGATCCACCTATTAATGTTCTTGATTTACTTGATAGAAATGGAATTCAAACTATTGCTATTGGTAAAATATCAGATATATTTAATGGTAAAAGTATTGCAGTTAAAATAAGAACTAAAGATAACATGGATGGTATGATGAAAATAATAGACTTTGCTAAAGGTGAATTTAGTGGACTATTGTTTGCTAATCTAAATGACTTTGATATGTTATATGGTCATAGAAGAGATAGAGAAGGATACTTAAAAGCACTTGAAGACTTCAATTACTATTTACCAATTATACTAAAGAATCTTAAGAAAGATGATTTACTTATTATAACAGCTGATCATGGTAATGATCCTACATTTAAAGGAACTGATCATACAAGAGAAAATGTTCCAATACTTATGTATAGTCCTATATTTAAAGCAGGTAAAAGACTTCCTGATAGAAAAACTTTTGCTGATATAGGTGCTACTATATTAGATAATTTCAATATTAAAAATGATATTGGTATAGGAACATCTATATTTGATGAATTAAGAAAAGGCAAAGAATAAATATTAAGTTTTATAGAAATAAAGATAACTATATGATAAAATATAGTTATCTTTTTATGAGGTGAATATGAAAATAAATGATATATATGAAGTAATTATTGAAAGTATTGATGATATTGGAAACGGTGTTACTAGAATAAATAATATAGTAGTGTTTGTTCCATATACTTTAAGTAATGAGAAAGTTAAAATTAAAATAGTAAGTGTAAGTAAAAGATTCGCAGTAGGAAAAGTAATAGAATTTATTACTAAAAATGATATGAGATGTGAAGTTAAATGTAATTGTTATAATGAGTGTGGAGGATGTAATTTCTTACATATTGATTTTGATAGTGAAAAAAGAATAAAGATAGACTACATTAATAAATTATTTAATATAAATATAGAAAACGTGCTTACTAATAATGAATATAACTATAGAAATAAGGCTACATTTCATATTAAAGATGGTAAAATTGGATATTATAGTGAAAAAACTAATGATATTATAGAATTTAATAATTGTTTACTTTTAGATAATAGAATTAATGATATATATAACCATTTAAAGATGAGTGATTTAAATGGTATTACTGAAGTTATTATTAGAGTTACTACTAAAGATACTATGGTTATATTTAAAGGTGAAAAATATGATATAAATGGTCTTATAAATAACTTTAATATAACATCAATATATTTAAACGATAAATTAATTTATGGCAAAAGCTATATTATTGAAGAAATAGATAATATTAAATATAGTATTTATCCAGATTCATTCTTTCAAGTTAATAAAGACAACATGAAAATAATGTATGATAAAGCACGAGAATATGCTGGATATGGTAATAATTTGCTTGATTTATATTGTGGTACTGGTACTATTGGAATATACTTAAAAGACAATTTCAAACATATTGATGGTATAGAAATAAACAAAGATTCAATAAAGAATGCTAATATAAATAAAAAAATAAATAATATTGATAATATAAGTTTTGTATGTGGAGATGCTAGTATTGCTAAAAACAATAATTATGATGTAATAATAGTAGATCCACCAAGAAGTGGATTATCAAAAAAAGTAATTAATTTTTTAAATAAATCTAATGCTAAAAAAATAGTTTATATTTCATGTAATCCTAAAACATTAAGAAGAGATATAGATTTACTTAATAATTATAAAATGGTAAAACTAGAAATAATAAATATGTTTAATAAGACAAAACATATTGAATGTATTACATTACTTGAAAATATTATTTAATATAAAATTTAAATAGATGGTGATAAAATTACTATAAGAACAGCTAATACTATAAAAAAGATATTAGAATTGTATGCAAAATAAAAGAATAATAATTAAATATGACATATTAATTATTATTCTAACATTATAATCCCATTTGCTTATTCGCATCAATTGCCATTTGAAAAGAATTTTGATAATAATTTAAAGTATCTTGTAATGAAAATTGTACGCCATTTATAGGTTTAGGTGTCATAGGTACTTGTTGACTAATTCCTGCTGATGTAGTATATGTTTCACTTTCTGCAATAACAGCACCAATAGACATATTTTCTGGTCTCTCTGTTGCTAAAACAGAATATTGTACTTTTCTAAGATCTGAACTTTCTTTTGAACTTGACTTTCTTTCCATTATACTTGTTCTTACTATTCCAAACTTATCTGGAAGTCTGCTACTACAAGTATATGATACATTTGCAGTATTAATAGTTGGCTCTATAAAATTGCCACTAAACATAGCATTTTCACTTAATAATAAATTACTTACTTGATTTAATGACTTGATACTACTTGCTGGATAATTTTTAACAACATCAACAGAAGTATGCATATTTCCTTGATGAGTTATATCACCATTTGGATTAGCTATAAAATATTCTTGACTAAATGTTCCATTATCAAGTCCATTAGTATCATATGCATTATAATATGTTGAACCACATTCTTTTACAGCAACCAAATTATTAGCACCATCTTTCCTAGCAATATAATAAGTTGTAACTTCACTTTGACTTCTTAAAGGATTATTATAATCAACTTGTTGTGGCATAGCATTATATTCAGTTCTAACTTTCAATTTTCCATCTTCAACTGTCATTTTAAAATTAGGATTACTAGAATTATATAATAGTTGAGCTAATACTTCACTATAAAATCTAGGATTCTCAAATAATGTAGCTAATCTTTCATCACTTCTTAGCTTTTCAATTTCCTTTTCAGCTTTTTCTCTTATTTCATCCATATTTTATCCTCCTATTAAAATAATAACATTTTTCAATAATAAATTAAAGAATTATTTAATAAATATGTTAAATAATATTATTCTCATTTTATGTCCTGTCAATTTATATGATTATTTAGTATAATTTTCTTATGAGGTGAAAAATGAATCAAGAAAAAATAGGATTATTTATAGCGAAATGTCGTAGGGAAAAGAATATGACACAAGAAGATTTAGCAGAGAAATTAGGTGTTAGTAATAAATCAATAAGTAGATGGGAAAATGGTAAAACAATGATGGATATATCTTTATTCGAACCATTATGTAAAGAACTAGATATTTCTATTATAGAATTATTAAATGGTGAAAGAATAAATGATAAAAAAAAGGATAAACTATATACTAAAACATTAATCAATTATAGTAATAAAGTAGGTAGTAGAAATAAACAAGTAATACTTACAATATTATTTATTATGAGCTTAATGCCTATGTTACTTTATCAATTTGGTGGTATGAGAGGTGTTCAAGAAATAAGTGGTTTAATCATTTTATTAAGTCCAATAACTATTGTATCAATTATATTATTTTTCCTTGGAATATGGTTTAAATTTAAAAATAAAATAACAAATAAAATATTAGGTGGAATAGGTGTCGTTGGAATAGTAATATCAGAAATATATGAATTTTTTACTTGGTATACTATTGGTATAACTAAAGATATTAATTTATCTAACAGTATTAATCTTGCTTTTCCTGAATTTTATATAGGACTTTTAATATCAATAATAATGGTTTTTATATACTTTTTTATTGATAAGATTGTTAAAAAATAATTTATAGATTTATTTATAAATAGCCAGTAGAAACATAAAGATTTAGATAAATAGTGTAAATCATGTAAATCTAAATTCTTTTTTATTTCTTTAAATGATATAATTATTATGGAGAAAAAATATGGATATATTACAAATATTATTAATTAGTGTAGGACTTGCTGCAGATGCATTTGCAGTATCAGTTGTAAAAGGACTATCAGTTAAGAATATAAGTGTAAAAGATACTATAAAACTTGCATTATGTTTTGGTACTTTTCAAGGAATAATGCCTTTAATTGGATATTTACTTGGTAGTGCTTTTGAAAAAATAATTGTTAACGTTGATCATTATGTTGCTTTTGTATTACTTGGTTTTATAGGAATTAAAATGATTATTGAATCAAATAATGAAGAAGAAAATAATAATAGTGATTTAAGTATTAAAAATATATTATTACTTGGCGTTGCGACTAGTATTGATGCTCTTGCTGTTGGTATTGCTTATGCATGTGCTTATGGTAGTAATAATGCAATATTAACTTTTACAGTAATTGCAATAATAACATTTATATTATCAATGATAGGTGTTAAAATAGGTAGTAAGTTTGGTTCTAAATATGATAAAGTAGCACAAATTATAGGTGGTATCATATTAATATTACTTGGAACTAATATTTTACTTGAACATTTAAAAATATTATAATAAAATAAATAACCATATTAGGAGGAATATAAATGCTTGAACTTAAAAAAATAAGTAAAACATATAATACAAATAATTTTAAACAAACAGCACTTAATAATGTAAGCATATCATTTAGAGAACAAGAGTTTGCAGCTATTTTAGGACCTTCTGGTAGTGGTAAAACAACTTTATTAAACATTATAGGTGGACTTGATAAATATGATAGTGGTGACTTAATAATAAATAATGTAAGTACAAAACTATATAAAGATAGAGACTGGGATACGTATAGAAACTATAGAGTAGGGTTCGTATTTCAAAATTATAATCTTATATCTCACCAATCAATATTATCAAATGTAGAACTAGCTTTAACACTAGGTGGTGTTTCTAAAGAAGAAAGAAAAGCAAAAGCAATAGACGTGCTTACTAAAGTAGGACTTAAAGATCATATATATAAAAAACCTAATCAATTATCAGGTGGGCAAATGCAAAGAGTATCTATCGCAAGAGCACTTGTAAATGATCCAGATATCATACTTGCAGATGAACCAACAGGAGCACTTGATTCAAATACATCAGTTCAAATAATGGAATTATTAAAAGAAGTATCAAAGACTAAACTAGTTATTATGGTTACACATAATCCAGAACTTGCTAAAAATTATGCGACTAGAATAATTAATATAAAAGATGGTAAAGTGGTTGATGATACTAATCCATATAAAGATGTTAAATCAAAAGTAATAGAAGAAAACTTTACTAAAAGAACATCAATGTCTCTTTTAACAGCATTTAGTTTATCATTTAATAATCTTATGACAAAGAAAGGTAGAACTATACTTGTATCACTTGCAGGTTCAATTGGAATAATAGGTATAGCACTTATAATGTCATTATCCAATGGATTTCAAAACTATATAAATAGTATACAAGAAGATACACTTAGTTCATATCCACTTAGTATCACAAGTAAACAAGCTGATATGACATCACTATTCTTATCAATGATGGATAAAGAAAATAGTGATGATAAAAGTAATAAAGTACATGAAAAACAATATATTACATCAATGTTTGGAAGTGTATCTAAAAATAATTTAAAGAGTTTTAAAAATTATTATGAAAAAAATAAGCTATTACTTAAAGATGATATATCAACAGTAAAATATTCATATAATGTTACACCAAATATATACACTCTTGACTCAAAAAATAAGATAAGTAAACTAAATCCAAGTTCACTTATGACAAGTATGTATTCTAGTAATGTTGCAAGTACATATCAAAGTTTCAGCAGTGTATTTAATGAAATGATAGATAATATGGATAAACTTAAAAGTCAATATGATGTTTTAAAAGGTACTTGGCCTAGCAAATATGATGAAATGGTTATAGTACTTCCTAATAAAAATACTATATCAGATTTATTAGTTTATTCACTTGGAATAAGAGATTATAGTGAACTTAATGATATGGTTACTAAACTTATGAGTGGTGAAAAAATTAATATAAATAATAAACCATATAATTTTACTTATGATGAACTTATGAATATAAAACTTAAATTAATTCTTCCATATGAAACATATAAATACAATTCTAAATATAATATATATGAAGATATGAGTGATAATGAAGAATATATGAAAAACTTATATGATAAAGCACTTAATATTAAAATAGTTGGTATTGTTACTCTTAAAGATGGAATAAATTCAATGAGTTTAAATCCAGGTGTTGCTTATACAAAAGAACTTACTAATTACTTAATTGATAAATCTAAAAATAGTGATATTGTTAAAAAACAACTTAGTAATAAAGACATAGATGTATTTAGTAATAAGAAATTTGATGATAATAATAAATCTAATATTAATTTTGAAGAACTTATTAAAGTAGATACAAATATGTTAAAAAATGCATTTAATATGGATATAGATGAAAATACTATTAAGAATAACACAAGTAATACCATTTCTAAAATATCTTCATCTATTACTACTGATACAAGTAAGGCTAAAAAAGACTTTTTAAGCGTATTAAATACTTTACTTGATACTTTACTTACAAATTATATAAAAAAACCTCTAAAGACTTCTAAATTACTTAATAATGAAGAAATAGCAATATTAGAAATGAATGATATAGAAACAATAGTAAATAATTTCATGAATAATGAAAATACAATAAAAATATTAAAAGAATTAGAAAATAATTACATTATTCCTTATGATATATTTAATAGTACTTATACTAATTTATTAAAAGGATTTTTAACTTCATATATAACACTATATAATCAAAATGATAGTTCATTTACTACTGATCCAAATAATATGGCATCTCCTATTACTAATGAAGTGATAAATCAATCAATAAACTTATATGTAAATAGTTCAGTAATAATAAGTACTAGTGATATGATGGCATCTAAAATGACAGAAGCAGTAATGCAAAAAACAATACTTAGTGAAGTAAGTAATCTTACTAATAATCTTATATCAACTTTTAGTAAAGCATTTAACGTTGATGAAAAGAAGATTGCTTCTGCATTCAAATTTAATTTAACAGAAGAAGAGCTTAAAAGAATAATGACATCTTTTGCATCCAATAGTGAAAAAACATATTCGAATAATCTTATCAATTTAGGTTATCAAGATATTGATGATCCAACCATGATATCATTCTATTTTAATAGTTTTGATTCAAAAGAGAACTTTATTGATTTCGTTGATAAATATAATAATAAAGTTAAAAATAATGGTAATAATGAAGATGAAATAAAATATACTGACACAACCGGTATATTAATGTCTTCTGTTAAAAAAGTAGTTAACACTGTAAGTTATGTTTTAATAGCATTTGTATCAATTTCACTAGTTGTTTCATCTATAATGATAGCTATTATTACATATATAAGTGTTCTTGAAAGAACTAAAGAAATAGGTATTTTAAGAGCAGTAGGAGCATCTAAAAAAGATATAGCACATGTATTTAATGCAGAAACATTTATAGAAGGATTTATATCTGGAATATTAGGTATAGGTGTTACATTAATACTATGTATACCAATTAATATAATAATTAATAATTTAATCAATGTTAAAAATATAGCAACACTTCCATTATATGGAGGGGTAGGATTAATATTATTAAGTGTTATTCTTACATTAATCGCAGGTATTATCCCATCTAATATGGCAAGTAAAAAAGATCCAGTAGAGGCACTACGTACTGAATAAGATAAATGTAATATATTAAAACTTCTAGATATTTCACTAGAAGTTTTTTATATGATTTTTGCGTATTTTTAATACCATAATTTAGTTAGTTTACCATCTTCTTTATAATAACTATCCATAAGCATTACATAATAATATCTTTTAAATATTTTCTTTTTAGAATATGGCATTATTACAACTGCTACATTAGGTGGCGTCCATAAACTTTCTGCTACATAATAGTAATCATTATCTTCACCAACTATTATTGCTATATGTCCGCCTTGTTTTCCACCTGAACTTAATAAATCTCCAACTTTTACTTTACCTGACTTTACAACATTTGCATTAAAGTTTGTTCTTACACCATAATCAGTTAAATCTAAATGAGGAGCAAGACCAGCACCAATATCACCAACATCAAAGCCACCATTTAACATTACCCATGAAACAAATCCACTGCAATCAAGTCCATTACTTCTTTTGCCTTTAGAAGGCCTACTATAAAGAGAACAACCCCAGGTAGCAGGTCCAGCAAGTGATTTCTTAATATTTTTAAATCTTGATTTGTGTAAATACAAACCTACATTATAATATCTTCCTTCACCTTCAACTTTATTAGTTGAACCTCTACCATTTTCACTAAAGTATCTTATTTTATATGGAAACTCTAATGTTAAGAATCTAGCAGCTTCAACAGCACCAGCCCTTGTTTTATATCCAACATCTTCTATTCTTGACTTTAATATTAAATCAAGAGTATCATTATCTTTTTTACTATATTTATTACATGGTAAATATGACTTTTTACTATTGAATTTATTAGGTCTTTTAACTATTAAATCAGTTACAAGTACATTTATTTGTTTTACTATATTTCCAACTTTTATATTGATATTTGTATTACCTTTACTTATACCTTTTATCTTCCCATCATTATCAATAGTAGCAATTTTATCATCATCACTATATAGAGTAGGGGTTAAATCAATATTACCAACATAAGATACCTCATAACTAATTTTTTCTTCACCATTTATTGCTAAAAATACATTTTCTTTATTAGATTTAATTTCAGTAACGTGACCATAATTTTCAGTTGAATCAATTTTATATATAGTATCATTTTCATTTTTTAAATAAACATAATATTTTCCTTTAGTATCAATATTAATAATACATTTATTATCTTTTGTTTCTACCCATTCATTCTTAAATGTACTATATTTATCATTATTCACATCATAATTACAATATATTTTATTATGAACAAGTTCTTTTTCATCAATATCATACGTTATAATTAACTTATTATCTATATATGATACACTAGTTGAAATTATATTAGGAAAATCATTTTCTTTATGTTCTTTTTTAAGATAGAAAAAATAATTCACACTAAAAAGTGAAATTAATATTATAAAAATACAACACATTTTTATTACCTTATTCATAATAATAATTTATCATAAAATAAAAAGATATTCAATAGCGAATATCTTTTCACATTATTTACATCTTGAATTACTTCTAGCTCTACTATTGCTTCTAGCATTACTACGAGCATTGTTTCTTGCTCTTGAGTTGCTTCTAGCATTAGATTTGGATCTAGAATTACTTCTTGCGTTAGTCATTTTTAATCACCACCTGTTATTATTATGGAAAGAATATATAAAATAATACTTATTAATTATGGTAATTATTGTCATTTTGTTAGAATATAATTTTATATGAATAATATTTATATGCCTTTATTATTATCATTAATCGCAGGATTATCTACAGTTATAGGTAGTTTGCTTATTTTTATTAAGATAAAAAGAATAGGGGAGTTCATTACATTTTCTTTATCATTCTCGATTGGTATTATGACTTTAATATCAATATTTGACTTAATTCCTTCTTCAGTACCTATTATAATCAATAAATATTATTACTTATATGGTATTCCTATATGTATATTAACTTTTTTACTTGGATATTTATCTATAAGTAAAATTAATAAAAAGATAGATAAAAGTAATAATAAATCATCATTATATAAAATAGGGATAGTTAGTATGATCTCACTAATGTTACATAATTTTCCTGAAGGCATGGCTGTTTTTATGGGCGCATATACTAATATAAGTATAGGAATTAAATTATGTATTGCGATTATGCTTCATAATATCCCAGAAGGTATTGCTATTGCTGTGCCACTCTATTATAGTGGTGGGAAGAGGAAAACTTTTTTATACACCCTATTCTCTGGACTTACAGAACCACTTGGAGCCCTACTCACATATTTACTATTTAAGAATTATATCAATGATATTTTTCTTTCTTTTGTTTTATTGTTTGTTGCTGGACTTATGATTAGTTTATCAATTAATGATATGTTAAAAGAAGCACTTAGTTATAACAAAACGAAATATATTTATATTGGTATACTATCATCTTGTTTTGTTATAGTATTAGCCCTACTCATATAATTTTTAAAAAGTAGGGGAATAGTCATAAAATTTTAATTGCATCTAGGTGGAGAATTATACATCTTTTAGCATCTCGATGCAAATTAGAAATTATGTTTTTTTATTGAGATAGAGAATTATATATATTTTGATATGTCGATGCAAATTACAGCATGTTATTATTTATATAAATAAATATTTATTAATATATTTTAGATTATATTTTAAATTAAATCGTTTTATTAATTATATAATCATTAATAAATTTATATATGCTATCTATTAGTGTTAATTAATATAAGGTTTCGTATTTATAATAAATACATTAATTATTATATAATTTCTATAAGTTTTATAGTTGTTTTTTATATTATATATTACTTTAAATAATATATGTTATGTTAACTTGTATAAGTATCAATATTTTTCTTTATTATAGATATTAAGTTAATATTTATTGTTATACTGTTATTATTTATAGATAATTTCTTAGTATTAATATCATCATGATTAATATTATTCTTATTTAAGCAATTATTAAATCTTAAACGAATATTTAATTTAAGTGTGATTATACAATTAATTACAGTGAATGTTTCAAGTACAACGAACACAATATAACTAGGAGCATTTGAATTTAACATATAATATAGCCCCCTCTACTCTGTATTTATAATAATGTATTTATAAACATAATAAAACTGCTAATTAAAGCAGTTCATTATCATTTACATTTTTCGTGATTGAATTTCAGCCATTCTATTTAATACTTCACTAGCATTATCTTTATTTATTTCAGTATAACCAAGTTCTCTTAATGCTTGTAATTTAACTGTATTAAGTTGCTGTGTTCTACTTAATTTTTCTTCTTTGTCATTTTCAATCTCTTGAACGAATCTATTGTGAGAATCAACTAATTTTGATTTAGAAGCTCCCCCATTATTATATAAATTAAATGCAGTGAATATTATACTTTCTAATATGAATTGTTTAGTTTCATCAAATTTAAATTCATTTGGTGATGTGAATCCAGTCTTTTTAGAAAGATATGCAAATATATATTTAATTTCTTTTACATTATCAAGTGATTGAAGTACATGATATAAATATAAGAATGTATAATATGTATCTTTATTCTTTTCTTCAGTAAATTTTTCTTTAATTAAGAATATAATATCATTTAATAATTCTTGTTCTTCTTTAGTAAGATTTTTATAATTGAATACTTGACTACCTGAGTCTTTTACATTTTGATTTAATCTTGCTTCAACATTTTCTAAATACTCACTTGTAATTTTAATATTTTTAATTGTATTTTCATTTCCATCTTCTATATCTAATAATTTTAATAACATTATTCTTTTTTCTTGTGGCCATTTACTTAATGAATCAAGTTCAAGATAATTATATATCATTTGTCTTGATACACCTAAATATTTAGCTAATTTTACTTTTGAAATACCTAGTTCTCCTAACAAAGTATTTAATTCTTTCATTTGTCTATCACTCCTCTACTCTACATACTAATTGTATAACACTTTACATTTATTTGTCAATATCAAAAGTAAATATTTAGTTAAAAAGAAGTGATAAATTTATTAACATTATTTCCAGAATATTGTATACAATAAATAGAAATTGGTTTAGTTCCGCTAGGAATGGTAGTCAATTTCTATTTTTAATTTACAAATATACAAAAAATAAATATCTTGATGTGAAGTTATTTTATATTATTTTCAGGTTCTATTTTATCACAAATAATAAAATATTTAGAACGACATAGAACTAAAACAAACACTGATATAGTTAAATATATCTCTCGGTTCTAATACCATTTAGAACGACATAGAACTAAAATACGAACTTCAATTAAAAGAAAGGAAATAATGTTTTAATACCATTTAGAATGACATAGAACTAAAACTTCTGTATATAGTGTTTCTTTATATCTATCGTTTTAATACCATTTAGAATGACATAGAACTAAAACTGCTTTTATTACTATTTTTATAGGTCTTTGTTTTAATACCATTTAGAATGACATAGAACTAAAACGCTCCTTTCTATCTTCTATTATTTTCAACCGTTTTAATACCATTTAGAATGACATAGAACTAAAACTTTTACAATATCATACTCAACAGGTCGAGTGTTTTAATACCATTTAGAATGACATAGAACTAAAACAAATAGTGTGAATTGATATAAAAATCAGTAGTTTTAATACCATTTAGAATGACATAGAACTAAAACAGCAAATGAAAAAGTCAAATTCCCGAGTGTGTTTTAATACCATTTAGAATGACATAGAACTAAAACAATATATAGAATAAGATATAATAATGTAAAGTTTTAATACCATTTAGAATGACATAGAACTAAAACTAGAAAATTATCTCTATTGTAACCATCACAGTTTTAATACCATTTAGAATGACATAGAACTAAAACTACATATATTTTATGTGTAAATTTTTATTTGTTTTAATACCATTTAGAATGACATAGAACTAAAACACGAGTGCTCAATATTGGAGCGAAATACCAGTTTTAATACCATTTAGAATGACATAGAACTAAAACATACTTAGGAACTTCCTTTGAGTGAATACTGTTTTAATACCATTTAGAATGACATAGAACTAAAACGCCATTCTTGAGCAGTAGTTAAAAAAATAAGTTTTAATACCATTTAGAATGACATAGAACTAAAACTGGATCAGGTGAGTTAGTCAATTCTAGCTTGTTTTAATACCATTTAGAATGACATAGAACTAAAACGTTAATACTAAATCAATTATAAATAAGTTGGTTTTAATACCATTTAGAATGACATAGAACTAAAACTTTGAGTTGATACTCTCACACTAACTGTTGGTTTTAATACCATTTAGAATGACATAGAACTAAAACGTTATTTTTGGTTGGTTATATGTTACAAAAGTTTTAATACCATTTAGAATGACATAGAACTAAAACAGCAAGTGAAAAAGTCAAATTCCCGAATGTGTTTTAATACCATTTAGAATGACATAGAACTAAAACACGATATACAATTTTTAGTTCTACTGAGTGGTTTTAATACCATTTAGAATGACATAGAACTAAAACTCCATGCAAATACTTTGATATATTTTCTTTGTTTTAATACCATTTAGAATGACATAGAACTAAAACACAGTTTACGATCATATTATCAATATTTGGTTTTAATACCATTTAGAATGACATAGAACTAAAACCTCAAATTCAATTCTACATCAATAAATGCATTAATAGAGATTTGCATCTCCAAATGGCAATTCTATGTCAAGTTTATATTTTTATTGTAGCATAAATTCATCTAAATTGCTATCAATTATTAATTTATTTTCATAATTAAGTGTAGCACCATAGCATTGAGAATCTATCAATATTATTTTCACTTTATTATATATCGCATATTTATATAATTCTATTAATTCTTGAACAGTTAAATATTGTTTTAAATTAATAAATATTAGTAAATTGTTTGTTTGTAATACTGATTCAAGTTCAATAAGTAACATTAAATTATCTAATAAGTTATTCTTTGGATTTATAGTTAATTTTAAATTTTTAATTATATTTTCAGGCGTAATTTCTTCTAATATTTGTAATGGTAGATCACTTTTATTTAATATTTTTAAGAAAGTTTCAATTAATTTATTGTATGATTTTAATAAATTAGTTTTATCAGTTTCATCTAATTCATTAATTATGTATTTATTTATATCATTTGTATATTTTTTTGAATCAAATTCAAAATTAAAAAAATCTATAAATATTTTAGCTTTATTAATTAGATTCAGTTCTTTATCATTAACATCATATACTGTTATTTCTTCTGTTGTTTCTGAATTCATAAGTGAATTTAAACTTGATACTATTCTGTAAAAATAGTTTTTATTTTCAATTTCTATACATAATACTTTATCATCTCTTAATATTAACATATTTTCTAAATAATCAATTTTTATTTTCATAATACTACTAACCTATCTTCACTATCAATTATCTTAGTATTTTTATCACCTATTATATATTCAATTTGTGAATATTGTTTTTCTGTTATAGTTAATACTTGTATTAAACCTTTTCCAGGCGATTTCTTTCTTAACTTTTGTAATGCTAATTCTGATTGCTGTGAATTTAATACAATTTTTGAATATACAGACTCTTGTAACATAAGGAAGCCAGATACAATTAAATACTTTCTAAAATTCCTATATTCTTTTCGATCTTCCGATGTTAATGTCGGCAAGTCAAACATCACTAGTATTCTCATAAATCTATAGCTCATATTCTATAAACCTAATCTGATTAGCATCGTGAGTACGTAATGCATCAAATACACTTTTACAATAAATCCGAATTGCCGCACTAAAGGTTTGAACGGTATCATTTATCTTTACATCTTCAGATAAAAGTTCTATAAGTGAAAGCTTTACATTGCGGTCAAATTCTGTAGGTCTTGACTTGATAACTACTGCATCAACAAACCCACGTAATGGCTCCATTAAATCGGATCCTAGATTATACGGATTAAATTGATTACAGTGATTTAGCCCTAACTGGGTAATATATCCTAAGGATAAAATCTCT
>ERZ779992.1095-NODE-1095-length-15601-cov-2.242699_pt1 | contig 15601 bp, 12 predicted proteins | sample MGYA00511934_ERZ779992 | MGnify/ENA primary metagenome ERZ779992 (study PRJEB29588, sample SAMEA2163248) | human gut metagenome | biome: human gut; feature: human-associated habitat; material: faeces | place: Denmark | collected 2008/2010 ...
CGCCTATCCACTATACCACAAGCCATAGGTCCACGTCAATAAGTTTTTTCGCGAAAGCTACAAGCCATGCAAAAAATAAAAATCACGCTGCTTCGTTGGGAGCTTGCTCACATAAGAAGCAGTGGGATTTTTATTTTTTATAGGGCGACAGCCCGCGACCGAGTGAGCTTTGCTCACGAGGTCGGCATGGCTTGTAGCTTCACTATTATCAACATTCTCTCCTAACAACAAACAGGGGCAAAACATATGCCCCTGCCGCAAAATCATGCAGAAAGATAAATTTTTGTTACCTTTCCATTCACAACCTTAATTCGATTAGAAATGTTTGCCCAGTTTTTTGTACCTTTTATTCCTCTTTCTCTCATATAACTCTTAATTCCATAAGCATATTCTTCCAGTCCCTCACACTCAATCACCTGGCATTTTGAAGAAACTTTGAATTTACGAGTTTTTGATGCTATTTTTTTCCCATTTTCACAATTCGCCTTCTTCTTAGATTTACGCATACGGCCTTTTACAATTAATTTTCCACCACGATAATACATTTTAATTCGACAACCACTACTATCTCCATCACTTTTTGTCAATACAGTTCCCCAAAGCCAATACGAACTTGCCGCTTTAGCCTTACTTCCTCCGCTCCATTGACACAGTCCTCCAACCAAAAGGGATAACACCAATAACTTTACAATAATCTTCTTTCTCATTTTTCTACCTCCTAAAACATTCTTGATTTCGATATTATATCAAGAAAAAAAAGAAATTTCTTTGGAATTTTTCAATATAATTCTACCAAGCAACTCTTTAACTCAATTTGCGTTGTTTTTCACGTTTTCGTCTCTATCCACACGCAACGCACAACACAGTAACACACAGCACAGCCGCCACGCAACTTAGCCGCCATACAACACGAATGCGTCAAATCCAATGATTATACGTTGCCACGGTTCCAATCAGATTAATCGCAAACCCAAACACCAAAATCACCGTATTCCACTGCACAAACTTTTCACCCTTTGGTTTCCAGAGTGTCAGACCAAAGAACAAATACGGCATCATATCAAGCAGGTACCGGTTGCCAAACTGCCAGCCGCCAAGCGTTTTATGACAACAGATAATCAATAAATGCGCCACCGCCAGAAGAGGAAGCATAATCAACAGTGTAAGATTTCCCTCTCTCTTTTTCACCAGCGCATATATCCAAACACCAATCATGGTAATAAAAATCGGCGCAATCAGCCAAAACGCCATTCCATCCGATGAGAAAAACGAAAGCGCACCACCGTTTCCCCCTGCTGCCGGCAGACGCAGATAATGCATTAAATTTTCTTTTAAATAAGAAAGATTAAACTGACCGGTCGTGGTTCTCGTAAACTCCGGCAGATAATTATGTCCAAATTCCGTGATATTGCCGAAGCGGGCATAATTGAGCGCCATATACGAAATTGCAATCGCACCACAGCCAATCGCCCAGTACCATTTTTCTTTTACAAGCTGCCATACTGTCCCTTTCGGATTTTCCTTTTTGTACCCTTTCGCCAAAAGATAACCTAAAAGAATTCCATAGAGTGCAAGCATCGGACGGCATCCCACAGCACACGCCCAGAAAGTTAATGCCAGACCGCCTTTATTTCGCAGCGTATAATACAACGCCATCAAGCTGAGCGTAAAACTCATGCTCTGTGCAATAAACCACACATAGCCGTTCATTCCGACAAACAAATAACCGGAAGCAAAGTAAAGCATAAGCACCCAGAACAGTGAATGCTGTTTCTCCGCACTTGCCTCTCGATAAAGTTTGACCGCATAAATACACCCGATTATCGTAACTACAAGGGCAATAAAATGGTCCGGTGTATTTGTACCAAACAAGACAACAAACGGTATCAGTACATAGGAAGGAAACGGCGGAAAACTTACAAAATATTTCCCCTGATAAATGGCAAGTTCAAGCCACTCATAGTTCTGTCCTAAATCAAGTCTTCCCTTTAACCACGAATCCGTCTGCAAGGCATATGAATTATATGGATTACTCTGCCAAGGCCATTGTCCGGTAAATGCCGCAATCACCCAAAACGTACCAAGTAACGCAAGCGGCACAATAACATAAATCCAATCCACTTTTTCAAGCCATTTTTTCATACTCTCTCCTCCTATTTATCCTCGTAATGCTCTAGAAAATGATGTTTTACACCATCTTTTTTATAAGCAATTACCGTATCTAGATTTACATTTTCCACACTCTTAAAAATATTTCCCTCAATAAAAGGATTTGTCTTCTTCAAGTCATGAATCAGATTTTTAATTTCCAGTCGTTTCGATCGGGTTTCCTCGTTATCGCATGTTGTACAAGTGTCCGTAAATTTGCACGCACACTGAATAAACTTCAAATCATTGTAGTCGCGCCACGCCTTAATGTCATCTTCACGAACAAGATAAAGCGGACGAATCAACTCCATCCCCTCAAAATTTGTGCTGTGAAGTTTCGGCATCATCGTCTGCACCTGCGCCCCATAGAGCATTCCCATCAAAATTGTTTCGATTACATCGTCGTAATGATGTCCAAGTGCAATCTTATTGCAGCCAAGTTCTCTCGCAAAATTATACAAATGACCTCTCCGCATACGGGCGCACAAATAACACGGCGATTTCTCAATATGGTAAACCGAATCAAAAATATTCGATTCAAAAATAGTAATCGGCACATTCAGAATTTTCGCATTGTTCTCAATCACCTTGCGGTTTGCCCCGCTGTAGCCGGGGTCCATAACAAGAAATTTTACATCAAATTCAAACTTGCTGAAACGTTTCAAGTCCTGAAAGCATTTCGCCATCAACATCGAATCTTTTCCGCCGGAAATGCAGACCGCAATTTTATCTCCCGGTTTTACCAATTCATACTGCGTAACCGCTTTCGTAAACTTCGACCAGATATTTTTCCGGAATTTTTTATGAAGACTCCGCTCCACTTCTTTCGCCTTGTCAACGGCAGCATCTTGTTCTTCCATTTGACGAAAACGTGCCAAAAGCCACGAAGCGTAACCGCCCTGAAGGCTCACGGCATCGAATCCTTCTTCACAAAGTTTTTCCGCAACACCTACACTGGTCTCGCCTCTGCTGCAGCAAATAACAAGTTTTTTTGTCTTATCCACCTCAGGACTTGCCGAAATTTCATCTTTATCTAAATGCAACGCTCCATCTATGGCACCTCTAGCCACTTCCTGCTCACCGCGAATATCAACAATCTGATAAGTTTCCGGGTTCATTGCAAATAATTCATCTACTGTAATACTCATATTAACGCCGCTCACTTTCCGTCTGACACAAGTCTTTAACCACCTCACCGGCAATAATAAGCCCCGCAGCCGAAGGTACAAATGCTGTACTTCCCGGAATATCCCGGCGCTCCGTACACTTATGCTTTGCCCCCGGCGGACAGATGCAGTTTGTCCGGCAGCTGATTGCCATGTCCTCAATCGGGCGTTTCGGCTGTTCTTCCGAATACACCACCTTGAGTTTCTTCACACCGCGTTTCTTCAACTCGCGCCGCATTACTTTTGCCAGCGGACACACTTTTGTTTTATAAATATCCGCAACACGGAAACCGCTCGCATCTAACTTATTACCGGCACCCATACTGCTGATAATCGGTGTATTTGTCTCCTTCGCACGCAGGATTAACTCAATCTTTGCCGTCACCGTATCAACCGCATCAATCACGTAGTCATATTCCTCAAACGGAAATTCTGCTGCATTTTCCGGCAAAAAGAAGCACTTATGAACATTTACGACAGCATCCGGGTTGATATCTAAAATTCGTTCTTTCATGACATCCACCTTGTACTGTCCAACTGTTTTCCTCGTAGCAATAATCTGCCGGTTCAGATTCGTCAGACAGACTTTATCATCATCAATCAAATCAAATGTAAACACGCCGCTGCGAACAAGCGCTTCACATACATAGCCACCGACACCGCCAACTCCGAAAACTGCCACTCTGGCATTTTTCAAGCGTTCCATACCTTCTTTTCCCAACAATAATTCCGTTCTTGAAAACTGTGTCAACATCTTAGTTTCATCCTTTTCTTATCGCAACTGTTTCCGCATTTGTAAATACATTATATACTGGGTTAATTCGTACAAAATACTCCGAAAGTCCCAGTTTCTTTCCAATATTTGTTTTTAAATCTTCCTTGTTCTGATCTGTCAGATTATTATAGGTAATCGGGTAAACCGATCCAGGCCCGCTGTTTTTCCATGCAATGCACTGAATTGCGCGTCCCATGCCGCTGAGTGTGTTATTTTTAATCGAAACATTGACACCGCCGCTCACCAAAATACCACGGGTATCACTTTTTCCTTTTTGTTTTACATTGGAAATAACATTGTTCTCCAACACAGAATCTGACCAGTTCATCACGCGTACCGGCGAATCCCAGAGCATATTTTCAATGCGGTTATTTCGCAAAACAATATTCTTATGATAAATCTGCTCTTCACCATTCGCACTATATTTATGAGTTCCAATCGCACGTCCCAGATTCGAGAATTTGCAGTTTGCAATTGTCACATTCTGATTCGGTGTCTTGTCATACGTGGACCAGTCATTGTGGAATCCCTGCGTTTCTCGGTCAGGCGTATCTAGATTGATTGCCTCTTTTACATAATCTGAATTTTTCTTCACATTTTTAAAAGTACATCTGGTAACCGAAACATTTGCAGATGCATCCATTTCAATAAAATGTCCTACATTTACATTTTTAAAATTAATTTTTTCAATCGTCACGCCATCATTATGTGCTACATCAAAAGCAATGCCGTATTTCATGTATTTCATGTCAATTGAAACACCGCCTTTGCCGACAAAGTGAATGTTTTTCTCACCATTATAGGCACTGTAAACGCCTTTCTTTTTCGCATTTGATGGGCGAATCAACTGGAACAGCGTAATCGCTGCCGGCATCTTTTTCTTATTCGTCTTCGTTCCTTTTACAATTTTAACGCCCTTTTCAAAAATAATCGTAACATTCGATGGCACATGAATGGTATTGGTAATGGTGTACGTTCCCTTTTTCAAAATAAGCGTTCCTTTTCCCTTTTTCTGGAATTTCTCCATATAAGAACGAATGGTAAAATACATCCTTGTTTTTTTATTATATAAGGAAGATTTTGTAAACTTCGATGCTTTCAACGGTTTGCTTTTAGCTGTGATTTTATACACCTTGCCCTGTTTATAATCTTTCGCCTCCGTTTTTACTGTGCAGACACTCATGGCAAGCACAAAAAAAAGCGCTGCAGTCAGCATATGAAGTCCTATCTTTTTCCCTTTTTGATTTCTCATGTAGTTCATCCTCTCTTTTTGACTTTTTATACAAAATCTGCTATCGTGTAAGATAGTTGCTTAACGTTTTTACAGTTGACAAGGAGATAACAATGTCAAATTTACGCTCACATCTTACCAAAAGCGATTTTATATTAATTCTATTTTTATTATTCATCGGTATCGGCATTACCGTCTGGATTTATTATCCAAAATCCACACCTGCCTCAACCGTTGAAGTCCGTGAAAATGGAAAATTGATTCTATCCTTACCCCTGTCAGAAAACACAAAACAAACGATTCGCTGTACAGACGGAGGAAGCAATCAATTCCTTATTCAGGATGGCGCCGTTACTATGACGGATGCAGACTGTGGTGACAAAACCTGTGTTAAAACCGGCTCAATTAGAGAAACCGGACAGTCGATTGTCTGTCTGCCGCACCGTCTTGTCATAACCATTACGGATTCTTCTTCGGATTCTGCACCGGATGCTATTGTACGATAATACCAAACAGGAGGCTTATATGAAACCGCACATCCACACAATCACTGAACTTGCTATTTTTACCGCCATCGCTTTCATATTCAGTTATATTGAAAGTCTTTTTCCGCTTCCTATCCCATTTCCGGGAATCAAACTGGGGCTTGCCAATCTGGTTATTGTACTTGTTTTGTATAAAAACGGCTTCTGCCAAGCGCTTTCCGTAAGCATTGTACGAGGACTGTTAAATGCTTTTACCTTTGGCAGTCTGTTCGGATTTCTATACAGCCTCGCCGGAAGTGTACTTAGTCTTATTATCATGAATTTGTTGAAAAATAAAACCCACTTACACATTTCCGCTTTCGGAGTTAGTGTTGCAGGCGGAATTACGCATAACATCGGGCAGTTTGCCGTAGCCGCATGGCTTGTGGGGCCTTCTGCCATCCTTCCTTATTTTCCTTTTTTGTATTTCTCCGGCTTAATTGCCGGCGGTCTGATTGGTGCCTTTGTTCTGCTTTGCCGACAAAGAATCCCACTCTTTAGCAGTACGAATTGAACAGCATACCGCTAAATGCAGATGCCTGATAAGCAGTTCCAATGTCGCTCTGATATAAATGCGCATAACTATAAACTTTCTTATCCACATACTCCATCGGATTCATACTCATCTGTTCTGCTTTCGATGCCAAATCCACAATAAATTTCTCCGGTACTTTTATCTCTGCCTCATCTGAAAATGACAAAAAGCCATCGGAATCAATCGCAATTCCGGATTCAAACAATTCTGCCGTGTGTCCCTCCACAAGATAGCGCAGTTCACCACCCGGTCTCGACGGCTTATGATTTTCCTCGCCATACTCGTCACTGCGTTTGAGCAGACCATTGTACAACGACAAGACGCGGTTCATGTTATCCTCCACGTCCTCACTTCGCCCATTAAGCACATCCTGCGAAGCTTCCGAAAGTTCCATCGACATTTCTTTCACATTCAGCGCATACGCCTGCGTGTCCGCAGAAAGTTTCACCATAACAAGCGGATTTGCATTATTCAGGCTGACAATGCTTTTATATTTATTTTTTAATTCTCTTTTGTTGTGAATACTGTTTTTTGGTGACACTTCCGGCAGGAAGCCCCCAAGATATAAATTATATGCCGCTATCATAACCATCACGCCTTCCGTGGCTGTTCAAATTTCTTCTCTTATGTGTAATCATAAGTCTAATGATTCATTATCATTGTAAATCATTTTTCTGCAAAATGCAAATAAAATCTCCTTTTGTCCAAAAGCAGAAAAAGACACCGTTTCAGACCACGATGTCTTTTTCTTTTCGTATATTACACGATATTTGCTTTTTTGCCAAGTCCCTTTCCCTGAAACAATTTCCGGTATTTTTTTAGTTTTTTCTTTGGAACCTGAATTTTTAATTTAACATTTGTTTTTTTGAATGCCTGCTTACCGACCTTTGTTATCTTTGTTGACAAGACCTTTATTTTCTTTAATTTTGACATTTTGTAAAACGCTTTTTTGCAAATTCCGGTTACGGCATATTGATACCCTTTATAAGAAACTGTCTTGGCTATCGTAATACTTTTCTTTGTCTTGTTTGCCACTCCGAGAACGGATACCGTCTTTACCTTTCCGGAAGACGTTGTAATTACATATTTCACTCCACCTTTTTTGATTATGGTTCCTTTTTTCGGAAGTTTTGTCTTTGCGTCAGATGTACCGGCAACCGGCTGACTGACACCTGGTTCTTCTGTCTGTTTCGGTGCTTCTGTTGGGGCTGCGGTTGGTGTTGCTGTCGGAAGAGGTGTTGGTGTTGCATCCGGCACTGACTTTTCAACAAGTGACGTTTGTGCTGTCATAAGTTCAACCGTACATTTTTGAACCTGTTCCCCGGTTACCGCCGGCGTAATTATCGCTTGTTCACCTGCCAAAATTGCATTTTTTAATGCAGTTGCCGATGCCTCTTCATACTTGGCTGCATCAATTTTTTTCGCCTTATCTAATTCATCCTTTAGAAAACCAACCAGCTCGTCTATTGTCACAAATTCTCCTGTCATAACGGCATTTTCCGCATGCATAACAAATGAAGAACCATCCAGTGCTTCCTGCTTTCCATTTACCGTAAAGGAACCTATTTTCAAATAGTATCCTTCATCTGCCTTTACACTTACCTTTACAATGTCACCAGCATGATATGTGGATTTTTCTCCACTTATCTGACCATGCTTCGTATTTGCATCCATAGAAACTTCATATGCTGTAATCATTTTATTATACACAACATCTGCCCAGCGTTTTCCGTGTTCAATCAAACCAAGTTTGCTCAGATGAAGATTATCCGTGTGTCGATACTCACCCTGTAAATCATCGGTCGTTGGTCCCACAAAAATAGTTTCATCGTTGCAGGCCGCACGCTGGGTCTCTTTCATGGATTCCATTTTCTTCGTATTATTGTAATTGCTCCATGCATAGGAAACCTGCGCAATGCACCAATTCAAATTATATCCGGCATCTTCTCTTGTCTGTGCAATTAACTGCTGTAAAGAAGCCAGATATTTTTCGCGATTTGTTCCATCCGTATCAGCCTCTCCCTGGTGAAGCAAAAAAGCACGATACCCATATGGCTTCAAGTCATTAATTGCATTTTTAATTGCAAAATAATGTTTTGTACGAAGTTCCTCAATTTTAGCGGAACCAACACCCGTTGATACAAACCCAACCGGAACACCAGTCTTCTGTGTCAGAGCATCTCCCATGGAAGGCCATGCAGAGCCACCGCCATTACCGGTATTAAATCCACTTTCACTCGGCTGACTGTCCTCACAATGCTGCCACGTGTTAGTATTCGGATTATATGCTGATACTAAATCTGATTGAGCAGTTGTTTTTTCGCCTCCAAAGTTACAGGAATTTGACTGTCCACCGGTAATAAAAACTTCACCGACTCCGACTTTTTCTACTGTTTTACTCTCACTTCCTGCGTTTACAATCAATGTATACCAGCCACCTCCGGGTACATTTGCAATACTTCCTTCATATGTATTACCTTTCCCTTTGGTTAAAACCGCCGTTTTTCCTAATTCTTTATCTCCGGCATAAAGTTTTGCCGACACCTCCCCGGTTCCACTGTACTCAATAGAAACCTTTACGTTGGCATAATTGTTATTGTCCCTTTGATAAATTGCGCGCTCGGTAGGAATTTTAACCTCCAATTTTTCCGCCGCTTTTCCCGACTGCGGTGCAAAACAAATCCCCGCCATCATTGCCATCGTAATCACCGACCATTTCATGATTTTTTTCAATCTCATTAATACTCTCGCTTTCCTTTGATAACGAAAAAGACCTGCAAAAAGAGCAGGTCTCTTTCATCGCAAATACTATTTTACAAATGTTATCTTAGTAATCGTCACAGAGCCTGTGTACCCTGGCTTTCCGGTGTTGATTACAACAAACGGTTCTGTACCCGCTTCTTGTTTCACCTTGGAAAGATTTACTTCAAAATATCCTTCTGATGTAACACCATACTTAGGATCTGTTACGTCTGCACCATTCACTTTATGACCAACAATTCCGTGGAAATCGAAAGTCGGATCGGATGCTGTAAATTCAATCTGGCATTTTGAATATTGGCTGAAATCAATATCACTCGGAAGCATAACTTTTGCTGTTGGAGCCCACTGTGCCATTCCGCTTTCCACATAACTTACAGCCTTTGGAAGTTCCGACACAAGACTATCTTCTCCTGCTGTTACCGACAGATACGTAAATGTTCCTTTAAATCCGGCAGTTGCTGTGCCTACATGAACATAAACCTTATCATCCGCACCGATTTTCTTCATGTCATCAGCAGTCAATGTTAGTTTTGCCTCGCCGCCTGTCCTGACCCAGTAATTGTTAATTGTCGGAGAATTATATTTGTCACCGGTCTTTAATCCAATGTTAAATCCCTGTGTATCTTTTACGTCATTATCTCCTTCCATCGCTGTATACTTTATCGAAATAGTTGTCCCTTCACTCAATTTCGACTTATCAATCTCAAAAATTCCCATAGAAGCATACTGAGCAAATCCATTAGGCACATACGTATAAGATGCACCTGCTCCTAAATCATCACCTTCTAAAACAAGGTCAGAAGCGACAACTTTAACAATATATTTACCATATGTAACAATGCCGGTGTCCGTTGTAATTGTTGCTTTAATCGTTGCCGTTCCTTCTCCAACCGCCGTTACTGTTGCTGATGTGCCACTTGCACTAACCGTTGCTACCTCTTCATTGGAGCTTGTCCAAGCAATATCACCGGTCACCGCACATCCAGTAGTGCTTACACTGGCATTTAAATCAAGAGTATCTCCCTCTTCCAAATCAAGTCCTGCCGCACTTCCTGTCGCTGTTACCACAACCGCAGCACTTCCGCTTGCCACACCAGGTGTTGGTGTCGGTTCTTCTGTTGGTGTTGCTGTTGGCTCTGGCACATCATCTTTTCCCATAAGAATAATGGAATAAATATTAAAATTGCAATTTGGTAAATCGTCACCATCCGTATGATATGCATTGTATTTCAAGCGAATACCGTAAGCAAGTGTTCCCTCTGCCAAAGCAGCTGCCAAATCATCACTAATCTGGAATTCAAACACTTGTGCTTTACCAGCTTCTGTAATAGCATTGTACTCACTGTAGCCATCAAATACGTCGATTCCACCACCCCATACATTTGCCGGATTGCTCTTCAGCAATTCACAAACAACAGGTGTATTTGCTGTATCTGATGACGCTACAATACGAATGGATTTGTATTTGGATAAATCAATTCCGGACTTGTCTGCATTGGTCCAGTATGCTACACCACCACCGCTTGCTTGTCCGGTCGATGTATAGCTTACACCATTTCCTTCATAATAAGTAATGGTATCTTCCAATACTGAATTCTGCCCGTATTCGTTTTCTTTTGTCAGGTCAACTTTAACATCGTTTTTACCAAGATCCGGAAGCGGCATTGGTGTTGGTGTCGCTGTTGGCTCTGCCGGTGGTTCTTCTGTCGGCGTTGCAGTAGGTGTTGCCGACGGTTCTGTTGTTGATGTTGCAGTCGGTGTCGCTGTTGGCTCTTTTACCGGTTCTTTTGTTGGACCATTCGTTGAACCGTTTGTCGGTTTGTTTGTGGTCTTAGCCGGTTCTGCGGTAACAACAACTTTTTTGGCACTGCTTACTTTCACCGTAATCGTCTTTTTCACTTTTTTCTTTCCATTCTTCATTTGAACGGAAATTTTTGCAGTTCCTTTTTTTAAACCTTTAATTGTTGCTCCCTTTTTGGATTTCTTTGTGAGTTTAACAATTTTGGCTGCTTTTTTTGTTACTTTCCAAGTAACTTTCTTTGCATTTTTTACTGTCACCTTTTTTGTTTTCCCCACTGTAACGGAAACCTTTGTTCTACTCAATTTTGGTTTTTTTGCTTTTGCATCAGCAGATACGCCCGACATCTGCGGCACAAGCAGGGCAGCTGTTAATAACAGTGTAAGCCCCTTTGCACGAAATACATTTTTTCTCATGCTCTGATTCCTCCTTTTTGACTTTTCCATCAAAACCCCAAAAAAGCAAAATACTGCCATTGTTTTCACAATGACAGTATTTTTAGTTATAAGAGTTTGTTTTGAGGGAAAGTAAATATTGATTTACTTGAGTATTAGTATAACTCACTTCCTGCAGCAAATCCATGATATATCTTGAACGAAAATTGATTTATCATGCACACTTTACGGCTGAACCAAATGTTCTTTACGATAATGGCTTGGAGAACATCCTTCATGCTTTTTAAATTGGCGGCAAAAATGCTCTACATTGCGATATCCACACTGCATACTAATCTCGCCAACATCAAAGTCACTTCGAACCAAAAGCATCTTTGCCCGAATCATCCGACTCTCAATCACTTCTGAAATACATGAAATATTTGCAAAATTTTTATACACTTTCTGAAGCGAGCGTGGACTTAGATTTATCCGCTCTGCCATCATTTCCAACGTCCAGTCATATTCCGGATGTGCATAAATATCCCCGCGCAGTTTTTCTAAGAGCGGCTGATACCTGGAGCCATGCTTAGAAAATGCATAATCATGGAACCAGTGAAAAATAATATGCATTAAATCCGAAATAATATATTCTTCACTTTTACGATGCCAATAATTCTCACAGGCAACCATATGCCAATAAACAAGAAAATAGTCATAATTTAAACAGAAAATAGGAACTCCAAACGGCACATAGCCTTCCGCAAACAAAGGTTCATCACAATCAAATCGTATCCATGTGTATGTTAATCTTCCTTCTTTCGCATGATAATGAACTCTCTGACCGGGCTTATAAATAATTCCGGTATGTGCCGGGTATGGACGCATCTCGCCATCCACTTCTATCATCGTATCGTTTTCAAACAACATCATCTCATACTCACCTTCAGCAAATACAAGATTATCCTCAAACCCCTCCGGCATACATTCACGTTCGACTGCATATATAATTCGAAACATGTATTAAACACCTCCTCAACTATTAGTGCTATTATAACATGTCATTTTGAATTATAGCAACACAAAAAAGAACAGCACACCACAATCTTCTATGGTATGCTGTCCTTTTATACATCTACAAAACAATACTATTACTTTTTAAAGCTCCAAGAATCCATACGAACATCCAGTGTATCAAACTCAAAATAAATGGTATGCTTTCCTGTCAGCTTTTTACCGAGTTTCTTTGTAACCGTCTGGTAAGAATCCGATGTGGAATCACCAAGTTTCATGGTAATTTCAGATGCTCCATCCGTTCCAAAATCAACATCCGCTACACCAATATAAGCACCAATCTTTCCATTGTATACGGAATAATTTACGGCCCAGTCTTCATTGGACGCTTTTTCATTATTAATAACAGTTCCTACCGTATCTGCCATCGCAAATGTTTCTGCCTCAACCGTCTCATAAGGATTGATTGTACCAATCGATGATACACCGGTCTTTGTCATCTTTGTATCGGCAATTGTTCCATCCGCATTTGTAAAATCTCCATTGTCACCAAGATTTAACTCATTTACATAAGTCGTACGGTAATCCTGTTTCGTACCGACTGCTATTGTGTCTTTCTTCGTATGATAAAATGCATACAGTTTACCATTAAACTGTGTAAAACAGTGATGGTTATTACCGGTTACTCCAAAATATGTACCCGGATTTTTCAAAACACAGCCAACATATTTAAAGTCACCCATTGGGCTGTCACTTACCATTACCGCAATGTTTGCCGTCGGGCAGTCTGCACGGTCAATGGTAACACCGTCAATGCTTCCGGTCCAGTTTGTGCAGTAACTGTAATAATACTTATCTCCGATTTTGTTAATACCGGAATCTTCAAACATGAATGGTGCATCAATCGTTTTTGCATCCCCATCTACACTAGTCATATCGTCACTAAGTTTTACAACTCGTGCACATTTAGGATTGCGGATAAAGTCTTCTTTCTTTCCATCGGTATTACCAATACCACCAAAATAAAGGTAGCCGGGTCCGTCATCGTCAACCAAAACTGCAGGGTCAAAGAGCCATCCAATTTCAGATTCTGCACAGCCGGTAATGGAGCGGTCAATAATTGGTTTGCCAATCGGATCCGTCCAAGGACCGGTTGGGCTGTCTGCCGTCAATACACCAATACTGCTTGCGTTGTTCGCAAAATACAGGAAGAATTTCTCTTTGCCGTTAATCTTCTTATGACATACTGCAGGTGCCCATGAATTTGCCGACCATTTCGCAGCTCCTTTGTTTCCGGATACTGCAATCGTTCCATGATCTGTCCAGTTCACCATATCGGCAGAAGAATAGCAGTTCAATGATTTAATTTTGCTGTAGTTATTATCTGCATTAGCTGCTGCCTCGTACTGCTGAGAATCATTTGTTCCATAAACATACACTCTTCCGTTGTATTCCATAGCCCACGGATCCGCTGTCAAACGGGAGGTCATAATCGGATTACCGATTTTCCCTTTAACAAGTCCTGTACTAAGATCCGGAACGCCTGCATCTTTATCCGCTGTTTTTGCAACTCCTGTCATGGTTACCTCATCCAGGTAAAAGTCCATATCATTATTGGATTGGTACACAGACTGCCAGTAAATCAAGATCGTTCCCGTGTGCTCCGGCACCTTCATAGTTGCCTCACATTTTGTCCATGTAGAATCCAAAAGTTCAACGGACGTAATTGAATCGTAATGAGTGGACTCATCATCCCCTACATACTGCACGGAAAGATCCAATTTCTGATCCTCGCCTGTTTCCTGCTTTGCATAAAAAGAAATCGCATATTCATTGTCTGTTTCAACCAAAGAAGAAACATCAATTGAAGCACCATGCCAGTCTTCTGTACGTCCTGTTACTTTAGCGCTTTTCTTTGTGTTATTTGCTCCATCATCAACAACTGAAATAGAAGCTGAACCACGAGGAGCCATTGGCTCATATTCGCCCTTTTCCATGTCCGCATTAACAAGCATTGCCGGCGTTGGTTCCGGTGTGGCATCTGCTGATTTGGTCGGCTCTGGTGTTGGCATATGTCCAAATCCATCAGCCTCAGCAATTAAATTAGAATCCTTAATTTCGTCCGTATACACTTTTACCGATGTGCCTTTTACAACCGGTGTCGGAGTTGTTTGTGCCGGATTTGGCTTTTCTGTTGCTTTCGCAGTAGCCTTTGCCGTAGGTTTTGTCGTGTTTACTACGTTTTTATCCGGTCCTTTTTTCCTCGTCACCGTTACCTTAACAGTTCCAAGTTTTCTCGTTTTCCCGTTCTTTTTTACTTCTTTTACCGTAATCTTGGCTGTCCCCTTCTTCTGACCGGTCACAACACCCTTTTTCGATACTTTAGCAACCTTTTTCTTGTTACTCTTAAATGTGTACTTGCAGGATTTTTTCTTTTTTACAATTTTAATTGTTTTCTTCTTTCCTACTGTAACACTAATTTTCTTTGTCTTTAATTTTGCTTTTTTCGCTTTTGCCCCTGCATCCGGCGCTGTCATCCCGCCAAGTGTCATTGACAAAGCTAAAATCCCCGATAAAACAACCCCACTAACTCGTTTCCATTGTTTCATGGCAGTTCCTCCTTTACATTATATAGTTATTATATTGTATTTATAGTAACACAAAAAGAAGTTCCCTGCCATGATGATAAACGCATCGTTTTTGATATATTCGGCACACTCATTGAAGCAGCAACATCGGATTTACCGTGGTTTTATTCTCCTTCACTTGAAAATAAAGGTTTGTTCCTTCTTCTTTATAATACTTTGTCGGCTCTGCAATTTTCCCGAGAACCTGTCCTTCCGAAACCATATCACCTTTACTTACAGAAATATCTTTTAACTGTCCATAAACAACCGTAAAACCATCACCAATTGATATCGAAACCGTACGACCGGTTTCTTCAGAAGTTTCCACCGATTCCACGATACCATCCGCACTTGCTTTTACATCCATTCCTTCTTTGGCTTCTAAAAGAAGTGCCGGATTTGTGCGGTACTGTGCCAGCGTCTTAAAATATACCACTTTGTCTGCACTGTACTCCATCAGCACATCGCCTTTTATTGGCCAGGAAAGGCCCTCTTCCTGATTAAACGATAATTGCTTTTTCGCGGGTTTTGCATTGGTCTGTACCGATTTTTTCTTACGTTTTTTTGTTTTCTTTTCTTTTACCTCGGAATTTGCATGATTGCTGGACGCTTCTTTCGTCTCCGGTGTTGCCACCGCGGTCGCCTG
>ERZ779992.1096-NODE-1096-length-15588-cov-4.666774_pt1 | contig 15588 bp, 9 predicted proteins | sample MGYA00511934_ERZ779992 | MGnify/ENA primary metagenome ERZ779992 (study PRJEB29588, sample SAMEA2163248) | human gut metagenome | biome: human gut; feature: human-associated habitat; material: faeces | place: Denmark | collected 2008/2010 ...
GCCATGAAATGGCGGCTTGGAATCTCCATCGGCTTCCTGATCCCGCTAATGTATGTGTCCATGCACCACATGCTCAAAGAATGGTTCGGGATTCCGGTCCCTGCATTTATCGTGAATATCATGCACGGCAATGCCAACGCCATGAATTTCGCACTGACACAGTTTTTACTGTTGTTGCCGATTCTGTATGTGAACCGGAAGTTTTTCTCCGTAGGATTTAAAACCCTGGCGCACCGCAGCCCGAACATGGACAGCCTGATCGCCTTAGGATCCGGCGCGGCGCTTGTGTACGGCATTTTCGCCATGTACCGGATCAGCTATGGCTTAGGCTACGGTGACATGGCAGTAGTAGAGCATTATTCCCACGATCTGTATTTTGAATCCTCCGGTACGATCCTGACCCTGATCACGGTCGGAAAATATCTGGAGAGCCGTTCCAAGGGCAAGACCAGTGAGGCTATTACCAAGCTGATGAATCTGGCTCCCAAGGTGGCGATCCTTGTAACCGAGGACGGACAGGAGAAGGAAGTGCCTACGGAGAGTCTGCAAAAGGGCGACATTTTCCTGGTAAAGCCCGGAAGTCTGGTACCGGTGGACGGCATCGTGCTGGAGGGTAACTCCAGTGTGGACGAAGCAGCCATCACCGGTGAGAGCGTTCCGGTGGAGAAGCAGGCGGGCGACCATGTGGTCTCTGCCACCGTGAACAAAGCGGGGTTCTTAAAATGCCGTGCGGATCGTGTCGGCGATGACACCACGCTGGCGCAGATCATCCGTCTGGTGGAGGAAGCCAGTGCCAGCAAGGCTCCAATCGCACAGCTGGCAGATAAAGTGGCAGGAGTATTTGTGCCTACGGTCATGACCATTTCCCTGATCACCCTGATCGTGTGGCTGATAAGCGGTGCTACCGCGGAATTTGCCATTTCTACAGCCATTGCCGTATTGGTAATTTCCTGTCCCTGCGCGCTGGGACTGGCAACTCCGGTGGCTATCATGGTAGGGACCGGCGTAGGAGCAGGTAATGGCATCCTGATCAAGACCGGGGAAGCCTTACAGCAGGCTAAGGAGATCGACACCGTGGTACTGGACAAGACCGGAACCATCACAAGCGGCAAGTTAAAAGTAGAAGAAGTAGGCGGTTATCAGAGTGATTTTCCTGCGGATGCCATGATGCAGATCGCGGCGGCACTGGAGAAAAAGAGTGAGCATCCGCTGGCAGAGGCGGTAGTGGAATATGCGGAAAGCTTCCAACTGACAATTCCGGAGATCGTGGATTTCAAGGCAACCTTCGGCCGTGGTGTGGAAGGTGCTCTGGCAGCAGATTTCCATGCAGAGAAAGTTGCAAAAAAGGATGGTCCCACGGCGGTATTTTATGCAGGGAAAAGGGATAGTACTGCGGATGTACCGGAAAATTCAGGCAAGATCGCAGAACAGAATCCGGCAACCGGAATTGCAAGATCAGATGCAGACAGTGTGACATTCCCGGCAGGTACAAAGTTCTATGTAGGCAATCTTGCATTTTTACAGGAGAAGAATATCACACTGCCGCAGGAAGCTGCAGAAGGTCTGAACCGGATGGCGGACGAAGGCATGACACCGCTTCTGGTGGCACAGCAAGGAAGATTCTTAGGCATCATCGGTGTATCAGATACTGTCAAAGCCACCTCCTATGAAGCGATCAACGCATGGGAGAAAATGGGTGTCAGAGTCATCATGCTGACCGGAGACCACCGCCGCACTGCGGAAGCCGTACGGCAAAAGCTTGGCATCTCTGAAGTCGTGGCAGAGGTACTGCCGCAGGATAAGGAGAAAAAGGTCAGCGAGTTAAAGCGTCAGGGACACAAGGTGGCAATGATCGGTGACGGTATCAACGATGCTCCCGCACTGGCGGCAGCAGATGTGGGTATGGCCATCGGCGCAGGTACCGATGTCGCCATGGAGAGTGCTGACATTATCCTGATGAAAAACGATCTTCGGGATGCGGTGACTGCCATGAAGCTGAGCCGTGCCGTGATCCGCAATATTAAGGAAAACCTGTTCTGGGCATTTTTCTACAACTGCATCGGCATCCCCCTAGCAGCCGGTGTGTTGTATCCGGCGTTCCAGATCCGGCTGAATCCCATGTTCGGCGCGGCAGCCATGAGCTTAAGCAGTATCTTCGTCGTGGGAAATGCCCTGCGACTGAGAGGCTTTAAGAGTGGATTCACCCCGCTGAAAAAAGGAGCACCGGAAGCAGCCCGTAAGGAAATCGAGATAACGCATGCAGCTGCGGAGGAAGAACAGTGCATACTGAAAGCCCCCGCAGAGCAAAATAACAGACAAGATGTAAAGCAGGAGAAAGAGAGGACAAACACAATGACAAAAGTAATCAGTATCGAAGGAATGATGTGCAACCACTGCACTGGAACCGTACAGAAGGCACTGGAGGCAGTAGAAGGCGTGAAAGCCGTTACCATGAGCCTGGAGCAGAAAAACGCTACCGTGGAACTGGCTTCCGATGTGGCAGATGAGGTATTGACTAAGGCTGTGGTGGACGCAGGATATGAAGTGAAGGGCGTTACTGCAAAATAAGGCTGCCCTTTGTTGTCGGATAGGAATAGCAAATGATGAAAAAATGGCGCCGCCACCGTGTTGCGGTCTGCTTTATGAGCAGACGGAATGCGGTGACAGCGCCATTTGGGTCTATAGCGAAAAAAGTGCTTTCCAGATACTTTTTTTATGTAGATATCATAGATTTTTGTGCGCGGTGGGTCTATACAGAAAAAATATCATTTTAGAGACTCATATCATGAAAAATGAGTATCTGGAGAGCAAATTTTTTTCTATAGACCCAAAGTGAATCTTCTGGAGTGATATTATGGCAGAAAAGGGGATCAGAAAACAAGATTTTTCTGCATAGACCCATGACTGATATCTCTTTATAATCATGCACGTCTGTTGTGAAATAGCGTAAGTGAAAGTGTATCAATCAATCGTATCATGGAAAATGCAAAGGGGAAATTATGCATTTTCGAAAGATTCTATATAAAGTTTATACTTTCTTAATTGATTTTCTTACACTATGTGTTATATTAACTATAGAACAGATGAAACAAGAGAGATTTTGAGATTGTGGCATCTGTCTGACGAAGGCGCGGACAAAGGAATTGGAACAAAACAATTCAAACAAATCAGTTCATTGTCTAAGAAATTAATGTGAAAAACAAAATTGTAACACCTTAGTGAGGAGGCGTACGATTATGAATATTGATAAATTTACACAGAAATCCATAGAAGCCGTCAACGGCTGTGAAAAGCTCGCCATGGAATATGGCAACCAGGAGATTGAGCAGGAGCATCTGCTGTACAGTCTGCTGACGTTGGATGACAGCCTGATCTTAAAGCTTGTGGAAAAGATGGAGATCCAAAAGGATCACTTTGTAAACCGTGCAAAACAGGCTCTGGAGAAAAGAGTAAAGGTGCAGGGTGGTCAGCCTTATGTCGGTCAGTATCTGAACAAGGTACTGGTCAGCGCATCAGATGAGGCAAAGCAGATGGGAGATGAATATGTCTCCGTTGAGCATCTGTTCCTTGCCATGATCAGGAATCCCAACAAGGAGATTGCCGAGATCTGGAAGGAATACGGCATCACAAGAGAGCGTTTTTTACAGGCTCTGTCTACCGTAAGAGGCAACCAGAGAGTTACCAGTGACAATCCGGAGGCTACTTATGATACTTTGGAAAAATATGGTCAGGATCTGGTGGAGAAAGCGAGAAACCAGAAGCTGGATCCTGTCATCGGACGAGACAGTGAGATCCGTAACGTGGTACGTATCCTGTCCCGTAAGACGAAGAACAACCCTGTATTGATCGGTGAACCCGGTGTCGGTAAGACCGCCGTGGTGGAAGGACTGGCACAACGTATTGTAAAAGGTGATGTACCGCAGGGACTGAAGGATAAGAAGATTTTCGCACTGGATATGGGTGCACTGGTAGCCGGCGCAAAATACAGAGGTGAATTTGAGGAACGTCTGAAAGCCGTACTGGATGATGTGAAGAACAGCGACGGACAGATCATTCTGTTCATTGATGAGCTGCATACCATTGTTGGTGCCGGTAAGACAGATGGCGCTCTGGATGCGGGCAATATGCTGAAACCTATGCTGGCACGTGGTGAACTGCACTGTATCGGTGCTACCACACTGGATGAATACAGACAGTATATTGAAAAAGATGCCGCTTTGGAACGGCGTTTCCAGCCGGTTATGGTAGAAGAACCTACTGTGGAGGACACAATTTCTATCCTGCGTGGACTGAAGGATCGTTACGAAGTATATCATGGTGTTAAGATCATGGATAATGCGCTGGTAAGTGCAGCGGTACTTTCCAACCGTTATATCACCGACAGATTCCTGCCGGATAAGGCGATCGACCTGGTGGATGAAGCCTGCGCCCTGATCAAGACCGAGATGGACAGTATGCCTACGGAGCTGGATGAACTGCAACGTAAGGTGACACAGCTGGAGATCGAGGAGACTGCTCTGAAAAAAGAGGATGACCGGATCAGTAAGGAACGTCTGGCTGATCTGCAGAAGGAACTGGCAGAGTTAAAGGATCAGTTCAATACGAGAAAAGCACAGTGGGATAACGAGAAGGCATCCGTAGATAAGCTTTCCAAGCTGCGTGAGGACAGAGACCGTATCAACAATGAGATCCAGATCGCAGAGCGGGAAGGAGACTATGAGAAAGCGGGCAGATTAAAATACAGCGAACTTCCTGCACTGGAGAAACAGCTGGAGCAGGAGGAAAATAAGGTCGGCGAATCGGATATGTCGCTGGTACATGAAAAGGTGTCTGAGGAAGAGATCGCAAGGATCATTTCCCGCTGGACCGGCATACCGGTAGCAAAACTGACCGAGAGTGAGCGTAACAAGACCCTTCACCTTGACGAAGAACTGCACAAACGTGTGGTAGGACAGGACGAAGGCGTGACCAAGGTTACCGAAGCCATCATCCGTTCCAAAGCCGGTATCAAGGATCCCAGCAAGCCCATCGGTTCCTTCCTGTTCTTAGGACCTACCGGTGTGGGTAAGACGGAGCTGGCGAAGAGCCTGGCAGCAGCACTGTTTGACGACGAGAACAACATGGTCCGTATCGATATGAGTGAATACATGGAGAAATATTCTGTCTCCCGTCTGATCGGTGCGCCTCCCGGATATGTAGGATACGAAGAGGGTGGTCAGCTGACCGAAGCTGTCCGGAGAAAACCTTACAGCGTGGTATTGTTTGATGAGATCGAAAAGGCACATCCGGATGTATTCAATGTACTGTTACAGGTACTGGATGATGGGCGTATCACCGATTCTCAGGGTCGTACTGTAGATTTTAAAAATACAATACTGATCATGACCTCCAACATCGGTGCAAGCTATCTGCTGGACGGTATCAACGAAGACGGCACCATCAAGCCGGAGGCAGAGGCAGCAGTCATGAACGATCTGCGGGCTCATTTCCGTCCGGAATTTCTGAACCGTCTGGATGAGACGATCCTGTTCAAGCCTCTGACCAAAGATAATATCGGCGGTATCATTCATCTGATCATTGCCGATCTGAACAAGCGTCTGGAGGATAAGCAGTTGACGATCCGTTTGTCGGACGAGGCTATGCAGTACATCGTGGATAACGCGTATGATCCGGTCTATGGTGCACGACCTCTGAAACGTTATATTCAGAAGTATGTGGAGACCCTGGCTGCCAAGATGATCCTGGCAGATCAGGTGGAGGAGGGCGATACCATCGTCATTACCGTGGAAGGTGATAAGCTTTCCGCCAAATGTGAGAAAGGCTCTAAAAATAAATAAACAGTAATACAAAAAGCGAAAGTGGCAGACTTGTCATTTTCGCTTTTTTCGTTTAAGATGTTATAGTAATAATATTTTAAAAGCGAGGTTTTTTTATGATACCACAGGATCCGGTCATGTTATTAAGCTTTATCAATCTGAAACTCCGTGACTACTACGGAAGCCTGGAGCAGCTCTGCGATGATCTTGATGTGAATGAACACGAGATCAGGGATAAGCTGGCATCCATCGATTATCATTACAATGAAGAGAGGAATCAGTTTGTATAATACAACCAGCAGTTTTACAGGAAAAAAGGGAACCAGATGTCTGATCTGCACCGGCTGCGGCAGATGTCCCGGAGTGATCCGGGGGATGCAGGTGGTGACGGAAAAGCTGGAGCTTCCTCCGTTATCATTGCAGAATACGGAAGGTATCCGGCTGATGACAGTGGATATCGGAACGACTACCATTGCTATGCAGCTCTATGATGCAGACGGTAAAGTAGTGGACAGTTTTCCGAGTGTGAATCCACAGGTCAGCTACGGTGCCGATGTACTCTCACGGATAGAGGCGGCAAGGGATCCGGGGAAAGCAGCGGATATGCAGAAAAAAGTCCTGGACCTCATTGAAAAGGGAGCGCAGCGGTTTTCCAAAAAGCTGCAGGAGAAGGAGTCTATACAGATGGTCATTGCGGCGAATACCACTATGACCTATCTGCTGATGGGCTGGGATCCGGCAGAGCTGGGCAGGGCACCTTTTCAGGTAAGTCATTGCGGAGCTGTGGACACGCAGATCGCAGGCATTTCCTGTCATATCATTCCCGGATTGTCTGCTTTTGTCGGCGGGGACATCACAGCAGGAATACTGGCCTGTCAAATGTTGGAGCAGGAGGAGCCCATGCTGCTCATCGATCTGGGTACCAACGGTGAGATGGCGCTGGGTAACAGACAGAAGTTGTATGCCTGTGCCACGGCGGCCGGACCTGCCTTCGAGGGCGGGGCAAACCGTGGTATCTGGGGCGCGGATATGGTGAAATTGTTACAAAAGCTTCTGGAAGAAGGACTGATGGATCGGCAGGGACTGTTAAAGGAACCCTATTTTACGAAGGGGATCCGTATCGGAGATGTACTTGTCACGAAAGAAGCCGTGCGTGCGGTACAACTGGCGAAGGGAGCCATTGCCGCAGGCATAGAGATCCTGACGGAAAGCTATGGAATCAGACTATCGGATATTTCCAAGGTAGTGCTGGCAGGAGGCTTTGGCTATTACCTGGATCCGAAGGCAGCTGCAGCCATCGGACTGCTTCCGAAGGAACTTACAGATCGTACCGTGACCGGCGGCAACACGGCACTTAGTGGTGCTGCACTGGTGGGAAACAGGATGCTGACCGGACAGCTGCGAGCATGGGATGATCTGCACCGGCGGCAGGAATTACAGATTCAGATATTGAATCTGGCGGAGCAAGTAAAATTCACAGAAACATTCTTAAAAAAGATGGATTTTTGTTAAAATTGCGCAAAAAAGTATAACAAAACGCATAAAATGTTGTTTCATTATAGAAAAAATCATGGTATACTTCTTAATATGATTACATGTACCGGAGGATATTGTATGAGTACGAATGTTGAGAAAACAAAAAAATCTCTTTTTGCGGGGAAAAAAGAGAAAGCTTCCAAAAAGAAGCCAAAACCTGAGAAAAAGGTAACAAAAGTACCGAAGGAGAAGGCTGTAAAGACAAAGACACCGAAGAAGACATCCGGCAGGAGCGGAAAAAGCTCCAAACTGTTCAGTATACGCAATAAGATCGTAGTATGTTTCCTGGTGCCGATCGTGTTCATGATCATTATCGGCATTTCGGCATACCAGAAGTCTGCGGAAGGCTTAAGTGAGAAATATACAGATTCCACGTTACAGACTGTGCGCATGGCAACGGAATATCTGGAGATGACTTGTGATTTTATCCGTTCCGAGGGCTTAAAGTATGCGTATGACGATGATCTTCGGAAATATTTCCTGGGAATGTTCGAGGATAATCCGGTAGACAAGCTGAACTTCCTGACAGCTACGAAGTCGAATCTTTTATCGGTGCAGACGTCGAATCCGTTCATCAGTCATATGCACATTATTCCCAAGGAAGGTGTGGGACTTTTGTCTACCAAGCTTTCTTCCGGTGTGGATGGATTCCTGGATGAATATAAGGAGTCGGTAGCTTCCGGCGAAGGCAGAAGAAGCATCCCACAGTGGATCGACAGCCATCCGGTGCTGGATGAAAAGGTAAAAGAGACGCAGCAGGACTACATATTGTCTTTCCAGATGATGAGCCAGTCTAACAATGCCTGCGTTGTTATTGACATGAAGCCTTTGGCTATTACGAACTTTTTGAAGGAGATCGATATCGGTGATGACAGTATCATCGGATTTATCACTCCGAGTGGAAGAGAACTGGTAGTGGAGCAGCTGGAAGACGGTGAAGAGAGTACTCTGGCTGAGGATGAGAAAGTATTCGTCAATCAGGAATTTTATAATGGGGTAATGGAGCAGGCAGTATCGGATTCCGGCACTGCGGAAGTGGAGTTCCGTGGAGAAAAATACCTCTTTATCTATAGCCGCAGTGCGGAAGTGGGCTTTACCACCTGTGCACTGGTGCCTATGCGTGTGGTGACCAGCCAGGCTATGGAGATCCGTAATATGACCATTGGACTGGTGCTTCTGGCATGTGTGATCGTTGTGATCGTGGGTATCTTTATTACTGCCGGTATTGAGAATAACATGAAACGAATCTCCAGAAAGTTCGGTGATGTTGCACAGGGCGATCTGACCGTGACGGTATCTGCCAAGGGACATGATGAGTTCCAGGATCTGGCAGGATCTGCGACCAATATGATCACGAATACCAAGAAGCTGGTAAATCAGGTAAGCAATGCCACCGGAGAACTGGAAGTATCCGCACAGAATGTAGGACAGGCTTCCGAATTGATCCATGAGTATTCCCAGGATATTACCAGAGCCATCGGAGAGATCAACGAAGGCATGGAAGAACAGTCCAGACATGCACAGGAATGTGTGGAGAAGACAGATGTCCTCTCCAATGAAATGCAGGAAGTAAGCCGCGTGGTAGAACGTGTTGAGAAACTGGTGGATGAGACCGAGGGTATGATCAACAAAGGAATGGAGATCGTACAGGTACTGGGTGACAGAGCCGGTGAGACGACCAAGATGACTGCAAAGGTAAGTGACAGTATCGAATCTCTTCGTAAGGAATCCGCGATCATCAACAGCTTTGTCGGTACGATCACGGAGATCACGGAGCAGACCAATCTGCTGTCCCTGAATGCTTCCATTGAGGCAGCCAGAGCGGGAGAGGCCGGAAGAGGTTTCGCTGTGGTAGCGGAAGAGATCCGCAAGCTGGCAGATGATTCCGCCAAGGCGGCCGGTGAGATCAGCAATAATGTTGCGAACATTACTGCACAGACGCAGAACAGTGTAGACAGCGCAAGCCAGGCACAGGCGATGGTAGAGCTTCAGACCAAGGCAGTGGACGAGGTAATTGCAGTATTCCGTGAGATGCAGGCTCGCATGGGGCAGCTGATCGAGGGATTGAAGGATATTGCAGCAAGTACAGAAAAGGCTGATGGCGAACGTAGTGCAGCGGTAGCAGCAGTGAAGAATATTTCGGATATCATCGAAGAGACTGCGGGAAGTGCCGAGACTGTTAATGATGTGGCTAATAAGTTGCTTGAGCATGTAGAGAAGCTGAGCAATACGGCAAGTGTACTGGATGAGAATATGGAAGGTCTCAAGAACGAGATTTCTGTATTCAAGATTTGATGACAGACATAGAACAGAAAGGAACTTTGGAGTTTTGTGCTCCGAAGTTCCTTTTTTGCTGCGAGGAATTGCCGTTTGTCCGGATGCATATATTTTCTGTGAAAGCAGTAAGCGGATGGATGAAAATGAAAAAAACGCTGGTGGGAATTCTGGTTTTTGATATGATCATGGGAATGTTATGCCTGTGGGCCGTAGGAAAACGTCAGGATACTACAGCACCTGCTTCGCAGGAAGTATCGACCGGGAAGATCGCCGGAGAGGAAGATGTGGCGAAAAAGATTGCGCTGACGTTTGATGACGGTCCGCATCCGAGGTATACGGAACAGCTTTTGGATGGTTTAAAAGAACGAAATGTGGTGGCGACTTTTTTTGTGACCGGGGAGAATGCGCAGAATTATCCAAATATTATCCGGAGAGAACAGGAGGAAGGACATCTGATCGGAAACCATACGTACAGTCATATCCAACTCACCTCCGGGAACAGGGAAACGTTCCGGGAGGAACTGGTAAAGACCAATGAGATCCTGGAAAATATTACGGGGGAAAAGGTGAGCTTCGTTCGTCCGCCCTATGGAAGCTGGGACAAAAGTTTTGAAAAAGAATTAAATATGTTCCCGGTGCTGTGGAATATTGATCCACTGGACTGGTGCTCCCACAATGCAGAGTGTATTGCGGCAAAAGTGGTGGAAAAGGCCGGAGACGGTGATATTATTTTAATGCACGATTATTATGATACTTCTGTGACTGCTGCACTGGAAGTGGTGGATGTTCTGCAGAAACGTGGATTCCAATTCGTAACAGTGGAGGAAATATTGTTTGACTGAAAGCTTCAAGTGTGCGTATAATTGTCATGGAAATTACAGATGAGTTTGGAAACTGAGAAAGAAAACCTATGATAAAAATAGCATTTTGTGATGATGATCTGTCGGTACTGAGAGAACTTGGTGCGCTGATGGACAAGTATCGGGTAGAACGGAATCAGGATATTATATATGCCTCATTTAACAGTCCGCTGGAGCTGCTGACGGAAGTGGAGAGAGGAACGAGGCTGGATATTATTTTTCTGGATGTGCTGATGCCTGCGCAGAACGGTATCAGTACGGCCAGAGAAATCCGGCAGTATGATACTTCGGTAAAGATTATCTATCTGACATCTTCGGCAGAGTATGCTGTGGATTCTTATTCGGTAGGCGCTTATTTCTACCAGTTGAAGCCTATCTGGCAGGAAAGTTTTTACCGCCTGATGGATTCTGTACTTTCGGAATGCCACAAAGATAAGGAAAACAGCTTGATCCTGCGCAGCAGAACCGGAATCACCAGACTGGATCTTGACCGGTTGCAATATTGTGAGGTGATGGGACGGACACTTTTGTTCCACCGTAAGGACGGAGAAGTACTGGACAGTATCGGCAGATTGGATGATCTGTGCGAACAGTTGAAAGATTACGAACAATTTGTCCGCTGCCACAGGTCCTATCTCATCAATATGGATTATGTGCAGAATATTTCCAGTAAGACCATCACCATGACAGATGGCATACAGATTCCGATCCCTCATGGAAAATATTCGGAATTAAAAGATAAATTTTTTGATTATTTCTTTCGTAAAAACCAAACATTTTTAGCATAGAATTACCCTGCAAGGCGACCGGAGAATCTTTCTCCGGTCGTTTTATAACATATTTGGGTCGATTGGTGTCATGAAGAGTCTGAAACGGGTAAAATACGGTACAATATGTTCAGACAACAGAAAAATGTTGTAAGAAGGAGGAAATATATTATGAAGAACAAAACTTTTGCATGTGTGATGGGACTGGTACTGGCATTGTCTCTGACAGCCTGCGGTGAGGAAGAGGTAATTGTGGAGAACACCAACGAAGAAGTGTCTGTAGAAGTACAGACCCAGGAAGCAACAGAAGCTCCCACAGAGACTGTAGCAGAGACAGGTACAGAAGCAGAGGGCGGTCCCCTGTTACAGGTGGCAGTTATGGAGATCCCGGATCTGAGTGGTACAGAATGGAACTTTGCCGGCGGTATGATCGATGGTGTTGAGATGGAAGAAGAGGATCTGAACGCAACACTGGAGACTTATGGCGGTACCTTACAGCTTGTATTTGGTGAAGACGGTGCAGTTACCATGGTACAGGGCGGCGGAAATGCAGAAGGTACTTATGAGTATTCCGATGACAACACAGCTATCAAGATGACACTTGATTTTGGTGGAACAGAGGTTACCTATGCCGGATTTTTGTCTGAGGTGGGAGATACTGTAACACTGATCGCTATGTCTGATATGAATGGTTATGACGGACTTTATTTTGTACAGTAAGGTACAATAAGAAATTTTGAGAGCATAGAAGGAATGAAAAGGGGAGGGGAGAAGTAACGATGGAAATTATAATTATCGTATTGCTGCTTGCCTCCCTTTTTGGTGTCTGGCTTGTATCGGTACGGCGTAAGCTGGAGCTACAGGAAGAAAATATTCAGAATGCCATGCATCAGACTCTGGTGCAGCTTTCTGCAGAACGGGAATCTTTGGAAAGACTGGCGGAGCTTCTCGGACATACCATGGATGCAGAGACTTTTCGAAAAATGAAACTTTCTTTGGAGAGTGCACAGAATGTCGAAATGACCGGGATGCCGGAGTGGATAGCAGAACAACAGAGAGAATTATTAAGAGTACAGAAAAATATTGCAGAGATCTCGGAAACCATGCCTCTTTTGCAGGCACAGGAGACTTATCAGAAATACTGGAAAGCAACAAAAAGTTATGAACATATGGTGAAGACCAGTGAACTGATCTATAACGATTCTGTGGAAAACTATAATTGTATGCTTCACAGAATACCGGATCGTATCGCAGCGGGAATCTGTGGATATCACCGGAAAAAATTAATTGAGATCATGTGATCCATATATATTCTTAAGGAGGGTAAAACGATGGGATTATTTACAAACAACAAAAAGTTATGTCCGATCTGCGGAAGTCCGACACCGAGACTGCTGGCTTCAGCGGTGGAAGGGCAGAATCTCTGCAAGGAGTGTGCAGCCAAGATCGATCTGCCGGATGGTGTGTTCAATTCCATGACGCTGGATGATTTCCGGGAATATATCAAGTGTTATGATGCCAACAAGCCGCTTCGTGATAGCTTTACAGAGACTTACCGTTATGATTTCGGATTTTTCAAGGGAAGCCTGGTACTGGATATGGATCACCAGCTGCTGCGGCTGGGAGTCGTTGACACTGCATTTGCATTGGAGCCCTCCGACATTAAGTCCTTCCGTATTCTGGAGGACGGAGAGGTACTGTACGAAGGAGAAAAGGGGAACTTCCGGAGCTACAAGAGTAATATTAAGGAGCGTTTAGATGAGTTAAAGCCCAGAATCGATGAATACAGAATGCTGCGGCATCAGTATGAGATGATGGAAGAAATGCGTCGTAACATGGAGGACAGCAGAAGAGACGATAACTTCAGAAGAGATGATAACTTCAGAAGAGATGATCCGGATTACAGAGACCGTATGACCGAGCCGGATTTCAATATTCCGAATCCGATAGAGAAATTCGCTGTGGAGATCACGCTGGAGCACCCTTACTGGAAGAGCTTCTATAAGGAGACGGGAGCACCGAAATTCAATTCCAATCAGCCCAGCACCATCGATTATCTGGATGATTATACCCAGAAGACGGAAGGACTGCATGCACTGGCGCAAAACCTGATGCAGATCATCGATCCCCAGGTACAGGAACAGGTAATAGATCTCCACGCCGCAACCCAGAGTACGCAGAGTGCACCGCAGGCCGCACCCGTACAGGCAGAGGATCCCACCGTGGCACTGCCCAAGTATAAGGCACTGCTGGATGCAGGTGTCATTACGGCAGAGGAATTCGAAGCGAAGAAGAAACAGCTGCTGGGACTGTAAACCTGGTATTACAAGAATTCAGATTAGGAGGTAGTAAATGAAAAAGATATTACAGAGAATCGGACTGTTAGCAATGGCGGTGATGCTGCTGTGGGGATGGCAGGGGATGGAAGCGAAAGCGGACGATTATACGGGAAACTGGACAGTTGATCGGACAATCTCCAGTCTGGACATGGTAGTCACCCCACCGGTAGCCGGACAGCCCTTACCTAAAAAATGGCAGATTAATACGGAAGGAATTACTGATGTTACGAAGAACAGTATTTCGTGGTTGAAAGAGGGAAATGAGAATGAGGCGGTAATCGGCAATGCTGAACCGAACACAACGTATTATGCAATTCTGACCTTGGTTGCAGAACGTGGCTATAAATTCAATCATGACAGCATCTGGATTGTCACAAATATACAAGTGGAGTATCCGTCAATTGACTTAGTTGAGGGACGGTCTCTGACATTGAAATATACCTTTACAACGGGAGAGATTACAAATACTACAGATAATACAGATACATCAGCTTCTGACAGTGGTACCGATGACAGCCAGGAAGATCCCTATAAGATCATCGAAGGCACCAAGGGTACCTGGAACGGCAGCACCACGGAAGGTCTGACCATCCGCGGCGATGGTGATTTTGATAAATTCGCGGGTGTCCGTGTAGACGGCAACTGGATCCCCAGTGTCCACTACGAGGCAAAATCAGGCTCCACTATCGTGACCCTGAAACCTTCCTATCTGGCATCCCTGTCAGAGGGTGAACATACTGTAGATATCATGTGGATCGATGATTCCGCCAGCACCACATTTACGGTAGCTGCAAACACCGCAGCTGCACAGCCGGAGCTGGACAGCGTGCCTAAGACCGGAGAAGGTGTCATGGGATGGATGCCGGAGATACTGCTGCTTGTAGCTGCAGGCCTGACTATAATGGGTGCTTTACGACTGAAAAAAGCAAAATAGATTTGTATTGACAATTGGAGGAAACAGATGAAAAAGATATTACAGAGAATCGGACTGTTAGCAATGGCAGGAATGCTGCTGTGGGGCTGGCAGGGGATGGAAGCAAAAGCGGAAGTAACCGACGAAAACATAATCCGGCTACGAGAAGGAGTAAAATTAGAAAAATGGGATTTTGCATATAATCTTGAAAATTGCAGTTTGTCTTATGGATTTGGTGTGGGTTATGGAAGTGGTTGTAAGGATGCGCACGACGGTAATCATTATGTTATTTTCATAGAGCCGGAGGATGGATATTGTTTTGCAGATGCGCCTACGGTTATGGCAACGATAATGAATGACGCGGGAGACGTGACAGATTTCGGTATTACGTTGCCTCCAATTGGAAGAAGCAGTGCAACAACCGGCTATGGATATGAAGTATGTAGTTTGATCGGTAAGAAGGGACTGTTAAAATTATATGCAGAAGCTGTAAACCTGGATCTGAGCACAAAGTTTATAGAAAATGAAGGCCTGCTTCCCAATGATACAACCAGTTCTTTCTCCTTTTATACAGGATGGAATTTGAGTTATGACTCTGTGACAATTCAGAGCATATCCTATCATATTACGAATGCTGCAGGTGATAATGCAGACGATTTGTTTCAGGTGGAAACGACTGATTATGCCGGCAACAACGGTGAAACAGTTGGACAAGGCGTAAAGGTAAGCTATAAGACACAGGATTGTGCTCCGTCCGGAAAATATACCATGACGGTTACAATGACTTATGATGATATAGTTCCTTATACCCGGAAAAAAGTTACCAGTTTCGAATTTACAGTAGGTGAACCTGAGGTAAAAGCATCAGAGACAAGTGAGGAAGCACCAAAAGATATGTATAAGATCATTGACGGCACCAAGAGCACATGGAACGGCAGTACCACGGAAGGCCTGACCATCCGCGGCGATGGCGATTTTGCTAAATTCGCCGGTGTCCGTGTAGACGGCAACTGGATCCCCAGTGCCCACTACGAGGCAAAATCAGGCTCCACTATCGTGACCCTGAAACCTTCCTATCTG